>ERZ869936.604-NODE-604-length-32167-cov-6.261460_pt1 | contig 32167 bp, 30 predicted proteins | sample MGYA00520876_ERZ869936 | MGnify/ENA primary metagenome ERZ869936 (study PRJEB32218, sample SAMN09650985) | biofilter metagenome | isolation source: enrty point of leading RO module | place: Saudi Arabia: Thuwal, RO plant located on Red Sea | collected 2016-02-17 ... | reverse complement strand
TCCTGCACCTATTGGTGTCCATTTTACACCGTCAAAGTAATAAAATATATTATCTGTATTTTGATATATCAACAATCCTGTGGCAGGATTGCCCGGTGCAGATGCAGCGTTTACTGAATTGGTATCTGTTCTGGGAATTAAAACTCCTTTATCTGTGCTTTGTACTTCTAAAGCTGAGGTTGGATCGGGTGTATTGGTTCCAATACCCACATTGTTTTGTGCATAGACTCCCAAAGAGAGTGACAAAGTAAAAAGGATTACTGCTTTAATTTTCTTCATAATCAAATGTTTAAGGGTGCAATTTATCCCTTTTTTTTGTGATTTACAAATAATTAAAAAAGCCGACTTAAAAAGCCGGCTCTTGAACAATTAATATATGGGAAGTTTATTTTTTAACTAATTTAACAACATCTGTATATAAGTTATTTTGACCTTTATTATTGGTAACATTTAGTATCCAGAAATAATTTCCTACAGGAAGCATATCGCCTGTATTGTTTAACCTTCCGTTCCATGGAGCAATTTCATTAGTTCGATATACCTCTTTACCATTTATATCTTTGATAATTAATTCAAATTGTAAGTCATGGTTTTTTAACGCCCAAGGGAAAAATGTTTTCACTTGATCATCATTAACCCCCATTTCTGGAATAAACGAATTTGGAGCCAAGGTTAAATCTGAATTTACGTTTACGGTAACAATCTTAGGTTTTGCAGTTTTGCAGTTACCATTAGTTGCATAAACTTCAATATCATAGTTTCCTGCTTTTTCAAACTCATGTACAAAACTAGCACCTGTTTTTTTCTCGTTATTAAATCTCCACTCATATTGTAAACCAGAATTACTGGCCACAATAGATGTATATGGGTCTGCAATTGTCCGGTCTTGGTTGACGATTTCTAAATCAAACTTAGGTAATTCAACCACTTTGATTTCTATTTCAGATGTGGCAGATATTTTATCAGCAGTAGCCTCAACTTTTACTAGCTTATCACCAGCATTTTCAGATACATAAGTATATGTTTCGCCAATATGCTTTAGTTCATTATTGATATACCAGCTGTAGGTTACTTGCTCGGAACCTGATTTTTTAGATACTGCTAACTTAACCGCTTCTCCCTGACATACTGATTTTTTACTAGAATTTATAACAAATGATAGTTTATAATTTTGAGGGATGTTGCTATTGTCAGGATTATTTGAGTTGTTTGAATTCACATCATTAGTTTGATTATCAACTCTATTATCAGATGCAACTTGATTTATTTCTGTATAGCTATCCTCTATATTTTCATTATTGTTTTTATCTAAAATCTCATTTGAGTTATTAGTAGAAGTAACTTCATTAGTCGTTTCTTCTTTATTGTTGTTTAATGTTGGTAAAGTGTTATTGTTAAATTCTTCTGTTGTCGGCTGCACTTTATCAGCAGATGTGTTATCTTTTGTAGTGCTATTTTCAACGGCAAAGTAAACTACTGCAGATGTAATTAAAGCTACACCGGCTGCATAACCAACATACTTTTTCCAATTTTTTGGAGTAGAGCTTACCGGACTTTTATCCAGCATGCTTTCCATTTCAGCCCAATGGTTTGGGTTGTAATCAACCTCAAAACTGTCGAGCTTTTCTTTAAATATTTTATCCAATTGTGCCATCTTTAACACTCATTAATTTATCAATAATTCCTTGAAGATTCATTCTGGCTTTAGCTAGATTAGACTTAGAAGTACCTTCACTTATACCTAGTTGTTCAGCAATTTCTTTATGCGAATAACCTTCTATAGCGTATAAGTTAAATACTGCTTGATAGGCCGGAGATAATGACTGAACAGCTTTCATTAATTCCTTTTCGTGAATTTGACTAACTGCACCAGGCTGGTAATCTTTAAACTGAAAAGGTAGTTCTCCAATATCTTCTTCAGATACGAAGACTGCTTTTTTGTTTTTTCGGTACCTATCAATAGCTGTATTTACAACTATTCTTCTAACCCATCCTTCCAAAGAACCTTCAAAATTGTAGGATTCCAAATATTTGAAAACCTTCATAAAAGCATCATGAAGTAAGTCTTTTGCATCTTCCGAGTTTTTTGAGTACCGGAAGCAAACTCCCATCATTCTGTTGTAAAAGAATTCGTAAAACTTTTGGTGACATCTTCTGTCGCCATTTACACAACCTTTAACTATTTCTTTTACCTGTTGTTCGTCTAACGAATCCATTCATTACAACTTCTAAGACGACTAAATTAAAAAAGGGTTGCCTGTTTAATAGCTTTTAAGAAAAAAACTATTCGATAAAAATAGAGTTTAAATAAATAATTACATCTAAATAGGTAATTTGTAAATATATTAAATAATTGTTTTACAATATTTTAAATAACTATATTGACTTTTAAATAGATAATATTTATTCATTTTTAATTTTTAAAATAATTGCATCATAAAGAGATTTGCCTCAGAAACAAAAAAAAATAAATGTTATGAAAAAAAATATCTACACAATTACCATCTTAGTTATAAGTCTGTTTTTGGGTAATAGACTTTTTAGTCAATCTAACTGCAACGCCATGTTTGTTGATTCAGCTCACCTGTCTAATGGGTGTGTTGTTGATTTTTACCATACAAATAGTAGTTCAGCTTTCACTTCACACTTAAGCTATAACTTTGGTGATGGAACAACAGTAAACACCAGTACATCACCTTCAAATACAAGTGTTACAACCCATACATATACCTCAAGTGGATGGTATAACGTTTGCCTTACTGTATGGGATAGTTCATTTTGCCAAAATGCTTATTGTGATAGTATTTATGTTAATTGTGGGGGAAGTCAAAACTGTTCTGTAAACTGGACCCATACTACTCAAAATTGCAACGTAAGTTTTGTATCTACTGTTAATCCTGCTTCAAGTGGATGGAATTATTACTGGAATTTTGGAGATGGCGGAACTAGTAATCAAGCCAATCCTTCTCATACATACTCATCAAATGGCACATATAATGTTTGCTTAACTGCATGGAATAATTTAACACAATGTTCAGATACACTTTGTTTACCGATTCAAATTACTAATTGCGGAAGCAGCAGTAATTGTCAAATAATGTTTACTTCGTTTGATTCGGCTTGCTACACCTATTTTATTCCAACTGCAACACCTTCTAACCCTAACTATAATTACCAATGGAGTTTTGGTGATGGAAACAGCAGTACTCAGCAGTATCCTGTTCACCAATATAGTACACCGGGCTTGTATTATACATGTGTAACTATTTGGGATAATTCTACAAGCTGTCAAGCCACCTATTGCGATACCATTTCTGTAAATTGTGTTCCAAACTCAATAAATGAAATGAATAATCTAAAAGACTTTAAATTATATCCTAATCCGGCTAATGATAGAATCAACTTAAACTTTAGCTTAACCCAATCTGAAAAAGTTAGTATTACGATAACCGATGTTAGTGGTAGAGTGATAGACATAATTCTAGAAAATCAATATTTATCTAGTGGAAACAGAACTATTGAGTATAATTTAAATAAACTTAATTCTGGCATATATTTTGTAAACACTATAGTAGGTAGCGAAATTAGTGTACATAAATTCATAAAACACTAAAAGTAGTTTTCTCATAGTAGCGGGTTTAGAAGCTGTCGAATTTTCGGCAGCTTCTTTTTTTTATTAAATTCGCAAGCAATAATCAATCAATTCAAATTTTTAAAAACAATTCTCTTATCATGAAAGTAACAGTTGTAGGTGCGGGTGCAGTTGGCGCAAGTTGTGCCGAGTACATCGCTATGAAAAATTTTGCTTCTGAAGTAGTTTTAGTAGATATTAAAGAAGGATATGCTGAAGGAAAGGCAATGGATTTAATGCAGTGCGCAACCCTTAATGGATTCGACACAAAAATTACGGGAAGCACTAATGACTATTCTAAAACGGCTAACAGCGATGTAGCTGTAATAACCAGCGGAATTCCTAGAAAGCCTGGAATGACAAGAGAAGAATTAATTGGTATTAATGCGGGAATAGTAAAGACTGTTAGCGAAAGTTTAATTAAGCATTCTCCAAGTGTTATCATTATTGTAGTGAGCAACCCTATGGATACGATGACTTATTTAGTTCATAAAGCAACCGGTTTACCAAAAAACAGAATTATTGGTATGGGTGGTGCGTTAGACAGCGCCCGATTTAGATATAGATTAGCAGAAGCATTAGACTGCCCGGGTTCAGAAATTTCAGGAATGGTAATTGGCGGACATAGCGACACCGGCATGGTTCCTTTAACTGAAAAAGCAACCAGAAATGGTGTTTTAGTTTCAGAATTTATTAGTGCAGATAGATTAAATCAAGTAAAAGAAGATACAAAAGTAGGTGGAGCAACATTAACTAAACTACTTGGAACTTCTGCATGGTATGCACCGGGCGCTGCAGTTTCTACATTGGTTCAAGCCATAGCTTGTGACCAAAAGAAAATGATTCCTTGCTCTGCATTATTGGAAGGTGAGTATGGACTAAATGACATTTGCATTGGAGTTCCTGTTATTTTAGGAAAAAATGGAATTGAAAAAATAGTTGAAATTAGTCTTAGCGATGCTGAAAAAGCACATATGCAAGAAAGTGCCGAAGGTGTTAGAAAAACAAATGATTTATTAGAAGTAACAGCATAAATATTATTTATTTATTAATCAAAAGCTCTGACGTAAAAAATCAGGGCTTTTTTATTTTTACCAAATGAAGACAATTATAAAATTTGATGTTATAGATCTTGAAGGTGATGGATTTCATTTAAACATTAAGGGAAAAGCCAATGGAATAGATGTAAATTTAATAATTGATACAGGAGCATCAAAAACAGTTTTTGACATCAATACCATAAAGGAAGTTTTACAGCAAGAAACATTAAATGAAAACGATAAATTATCATCTGGCTTGGGCACAAATACAATGAAAAGTTTTAAAACGACTATTGAAAAATTTGAACTTGATGGTTTTGAAGAACTTAATTACGAAGTAGCCGTTTTAGACCTAACGCATGTAAACCTTTCTTATGAAAATATTGGACTAAGTCCAATAGATGTAATAATTGGGGGAGATATTTTAGTTAAATATAGCGCAATTATAAACTACAAAGAAAAAACCCTAACTCTCTCGGATTAGGGTTTCTATGTTTTTTTAACTTACAGTTTTAGAACTTAGCTCTAGATTTTCTTCTTACACCTTTTCTTCCTTTTCCAAAGCTGTATTTAGCTCTATAGAAATTACTTTTACCTCTAAGTACCATACCAACTGTAACATTTACTGAAAGGTATCCATCATTATGTGTTGGGTCTCCTCTTTTAAAACCAGGAGAATAAGTGTACATAGTAGGCTGTGGGTAGCCTTCCTGAGGCTCTATATTGTTAACCACATCTGGTGTAGATCTATTTGAAAGTGCTATAGCTGTAGGATCACTCAATTGGCCTTTATAAGGAAAAGTGCTACTAATATCATCCAAATAGTCAGTAAAGGTAGTTCTATACTCAAGCTCTAATCCAATACGATACTTCCTATCAATGGTATAATGCATTCCTACACCATAAGGAATAGTAAATTGAAATCTAGAATAGGGCTTAACTTGCGCTTCTGTCATTAATGGTTGTAAAGCAACCCACTTGCCATTGTATTTTGCTTTCGGATTGTGATAAAACACTCCAGCTCCCGCAAATAAATAGGCGTCAAAGGCAAGCCTGTACCTACCTGTTCTACCAACATCAGAGCTTCTCTCAAAAACATATTCTCCTCTAACACTTGCTTCAAATAAATCATTTCTAAAATGCAGGTTTCTACCAACCCTAGCAGGGTTTAATGAGTTAGCATCATCAGCAGTCAATCTAATCCAATTTAAATTTGAACGTAAATACCACTTTGGAGTGGCTTTGTAGCGAGCATAACCACCTACAACCCATCTTGTAGTTTTTAGATGCATATCTACAAAATAATCTCTACGGGTTTTTTCTTTTCCGCCAATATCTCCCACATAGTTAGATGGACCTAAATTTAGGCCATAATCCCAATAATATTGGGAAAACCCAAAAACAGGCAATACAAATAATATGATGAGTATCCTAGCTTTCAAACTTTAACTAAAAGGCAAATATACTTATTTATCAATGAAACTTAAAATCAAGCTCACTTTTTACTTTAAAAAATTAAATATGTTTCATTTTTAAGATAAGAATACGAATATTGCAGTCAAATGGATTCAATGAACAGAATTAATGAACTTTTTGATATAAAGTATCCACTAATTCAAGCCGGCATGATTTGGTGCAGTGGGTGGGAATTGGCTTCTGCTGTTAGTAATTCCGGTGGATTGGGAATTATCGGTTCAGGCTCAATGTACCCTGAAATTTTAAAAGAACATATTCAAAAATGTAAGAAAGCCACCGACAAAAATTTTGCGGTAAACCTCCCCATGCTTTATCCTCAGATTGATGAACATATCAAAACCATTATTGAAGAGGGTGTTAAAATAGTTTTCACATCTGCAGGCAATCCTAAAACTTGGACGCCTATTTTAAAAGAAAAAGGAATTACTGTTGTTCATGTTGTATCAAGTGCAAAATTTGCACTTAAGGCTCAAGATGCAGGTGTTGACGCAGTTGTGGCAGAAGGCTTTGAAGCCGGTGGACATAACGGTAGAGAAGAAACAACTACATTATGTTTAATTCCTCAAGTTGCAAACGCAATAGATATTCCACTAATTGCAGCCGGTGGAATAGGAAGCGGAAGAGCCATGTTAGCTGCCATGAATTTAGGTGCTGACGGAGTACAAATAGGAAGCAGATTTGTTGCATCAGAAGAATCATCGGCACATATTAACTTTAAAAATACAGTTGTAAATGCAGGTGAAGGAGATACCATTCTTACCTTAAAAGAAATTACTCCTGTTCGATTAATAAAAAATGATTTTTACAAAAAGGTGCAAGAGGCTTACGAAAAATGTGCTACTCCCGAAGAATTAAAAATAATTTTAGGAAGAGCCCGAGCAAAAAAAGGAATGTTTGAAGGCGATTTAAATGAAGGTGAATTAGAAATAGGGCAGGTTTCTTCTCAAATCAATGAAATTTTACCAGCCAAAACAATAGTTGAAAATATTATCAATGAATATAGATTGGCATTAGAAGAAAGCCACTCTGAAAAATTCAGATTTTAAGAAATGGTTAAATACGAAAAGTTTACATTAGATAACGGACTAAAGGTTATCGTTCATCAAGATAAAAATACGCCCATAGCCGTTATGAATGTGTTGTATGATGTTGGAGCCAGAGATGAAAACCCTACTAAAACCGGATTTGCTCATTTGTTTGAACATTTAATGTTTGGCGGGTCAATAAATATTCCGAATTACGATGGGCCACTGCAAATGGTTGGTGGAGAAAACAATGCATTTACGACAAACGACATGACCAACTACTATCTTTCACTTCCATTACAAAATTTAGAAACGGGTTTTTGGTTGGAATCTGATAGAATGTTAAGTCTGGCATTTACTGAAAAAAGTCTGGAGGTTCAAAGAAGTGTGGTAATTGAAGAATTTAAACAACGTTATTTAAACCAACCGTATGGCGATGTGTGGCTGCTATTAAGTCCGCTAGCGTACAAAGAACATCCCTACAATTGGGCAACCATTGGAAAAGAAATCAGCCATATTGAAAATGCCACACTGCAAGATGTAAAAGATTTTTTCTATAAATTTTATCGACCAAATAACGCTATTTTGTGTGTTGCCGGAAACGTTAAAGTAAACGACATCAAAGTGCTAGCTGAAAAATGGTTTGGCTCAATAGAAAAAGGAGATGTTCCTAAAAGAAATTTACCGAAAGAACCCAAGCAAACTGAACATAGATTATTAGAAGTGGAAAGAAAAGTTCCTGCTAATGCCATTTATAAAGCTTACAAAATGTGCGATAGGCATAGCCAAGAATATTATACAAGCGACTTAATTTCTGATGTCTTATCAAGAGGAAAATCCTCAAGACTTTACAAAGAACTAGTAAAAGGCAAGCAACTATTTAGTGAAATTAACGCTTATGTTTCCGGATATTTTGATGACGGTTTATTTATAGTTGGCGGAAAAATAAACGATAAATATACTGTTGAAGAAGCCGATGAAGCCATTCAAAATGTGTTGAATGATTTAAGTAGTAATGGAATTTCAGAAACAGAATTAATCAAAGTAAAAAACAAGGTAGAGTCCACTATTTTATTTTCAGAAATAAATGTACTAGACAAAGCTATGAATCTGGCTATTGGAGAATTGTTAGGAGACGCTAATTTAGTGAATACTGAAATCGATGAATACAGAAAAGTAACAGCAGAAGATGTTAAAAAAGTAAGCAACAAATTATTTCAGCAAACCAATTGCTCTACACTTTACTACCGAAAAAAGAAATAAGATGAATTTAGACAGAACCATCACACCTCCGTCATTACCTGTAGAGAAACTTTTCTTTCCTAAAGTAAACAATATAAAGCTGGACAATGGTGTTGAGACTTATTACTTCCACTCTGTAGAAATTGAAATTATAAAGCTTGAATTACTTTTTAAAGCAGGCAGCAAACACCAACAAAAATTATTGAGCGCCTATTTTGCAAACGCATTAATAAAAAACGGAACTTCTAAGCTTAGCGCAAACCAAATTGCCGATGAAGTTGACTTTTATGGCGCTTATTTAGAAAGTGAAAACCACAGAGATTATTCCTCTATTATACTTTATTGCACTACTAAATATTTAGAATATTTACTTCCGCTGCTTCAAGAAATTTTAACTGATGCCCAGTTTCCTGAAAAAGAATTTAGCATTTTCAAGAAAAATAAAATGCAAAAGTTTAAGGTAAATACCGAAAAAGTAGATTACCTGGCAAGCAAACATTTCAATACCATTCTTTTTGGAAAAGAACATTATTACGGAGCCAGCGCATGGTTGTCTGATTTTGAAAATTTAACCAGAGAAGATGTCTATTCGTTTTACAGAACTCACTATGCCAATGAAGAATTTACCATTATTGCTTCTGGTAATGTAAATCAAAAAGCTTTAAAGCTTATTAATAAATATTTAGGAAATATTACAGTTGACGACACTCCCATTGTTTTAGACAAACCTACTTTAGCCACAAGCAATGAAAAGAAGCATTACATTAAAAAAGAAACAGCCATCCAGTCGGCCATAAAAATTGGAAAACCACTTTTTACCAGAAACAACCCTGACTTTTTTGATGCCATTATTACCAATTGCTTGTTAGGCGGCTATTTCGGCTCAAGATTAATGAGTAATATTAGAGAGGATAAAGGTTTTACTTACGGAATATATTCATCTGTAGTGCCACTGTCTGATGCCGGTTTTTTTGAAATTTCTACTGAAGTAGGAAAAGAAGTTACCCATGATGCCTTAACCGAGATTTATAAAGAACTTGATATTTTGTGTAACGAAGATGTTCCTAAAGTAGAATTGCTACAAGTACAAAACTATTTAAGCGGAAAATTATTAAAATCATTAGACGGACCTTTTTCTCTGGCCGAACGTTTTAAAATAGTTCATCTTCATGGATTTGATATGAATTATTATCACAACTATTTAATCTCTATTAAAAATATAACACCTGCCAAGGTAAAAGAAATGGCTCAAAAATACTTTTCAAAAGAAAGTATGATTGAACTTACCGTTGGAGATTGGAAATAAGTTCGCTTTAACATTTACCTGTTAATTCTTCGTTTGGTTTTATGTATTTCCGCTAGTCAATAGCCCTACATTTGGTGCATTAAATCATTATGTTAAAAAAGATAAGCGTTGTAATTATTGGGTTGCTTACACTAGCTTAACTGCTGATGATTTACCATTTTTTTAAAGACAAAAAAAAAAAAAACGAAACGGTTTACAATCATATTCCTGCTAGTTCATTAGCTGTAGTCAGTTTTAAAGATTTTCATCAAACCAACCTTGATGTTGTTTCTACCAATATTATGATGCAAGAATTATCTGCTATTTCTGCATTTCAAGATTTTTTTACGCAACAAGCATTATTAGATTCATTATTAAAAAGAAAAGAAGCGGCTAACTTTTTTCAAAATGAAAAGTTGTATCTATCCATTCATGCTGTGGGTGGTAAAAAAATAGGTGTAATTGGCTACAAGCTAGTCAACGGCTTAAATACCGATGATTTAAAAGCCAACCTAAAATTAATTTTTAATAAAAACATAGCCGAAAGAGAATTTGAAGGAAATGTAATAGTAGATATATTACTTTCAACAAAAGAAAAAATATCTTTTACCATTATTGGCGATTATTTGGCAGCTTCTTCACAGCCCGAATTAATAGAAGAAGCCATAAGAACGCAAACTAACTCCAATAGTTTAGCAAACGACAAAGCATTTTTAAAAGCACTTGAAACAGCCGGAAAGAATGAAGAAATTACGCTTTTATGCAACTATCAAAAGTTGGGAAGTACGCTAAGCTTTTTTAATGCCGAACAGAAATTAAAGCTAAATGCGCTTAACGCCAACACCTTATGGTGTGAAGCAGATGTTACGTTAAAACCCGACAGAATATTCATGAACGGCTTCACTTACATTACTGATTCGGCTTACTTTTCTTGCTTTGCTAATCAAAAAGCAGGAGAAAATAGTTTAGTTCAACTGATGCCCGAAATTACTTCCCGCTATATACATTTTTCTATTTCAGATTTTGAAAGTTATAGTAATAGTTACAAAAGCTATCTTTCAACCATTGGTATTAAATACAGTAATATCAATCAAAATGATGCAGCTGCGCAAATTACCGATTGGATAGGCAATGAAGTAGTAGTATTAAGTTTAGAAAATGAAACTAATGCCAATAATGAAATAGGCATTATTCAGCTATCTGATGCCGAAAAATGCAATGATTTTATTACCAAACAAGGTGAGAATTGTAAATGGCTTCAGCTTATTGGTCCGTTCTTCAACAACTTTCAAAAAGCAAGCTTTGCCATTAAAAATGAACATTTAATTATTGCTAATTCAACTATAGCAATGGACGAATACCTGCAATACACTCAGAGTCAAAAAACCTAAACCAATAAAACAAACTACATTATCTATCAGCAAAAAAAAAAAAAAAAAAGCAACATTACTTTTCATACTTCTATTGCAAGGTCTGCAAATCAATTCAGTAATTATTTTAATTCAGAAATTTCTGATTCTATTGGAAACTACCTTGAAACAATTAGAAAGTTTGAAGCATTTACATTGCAATTTACAGCACACACATCTCAACAATTTTATACCCAGTTATTTTTACAATACAACCCTGTTTACAAAGAAAAACAGCGTAATTTATGGGAAACTAAGCTAGACACCAATTTATTAGCAGGGCCATACAAAGTAAAAAATCATTTAGATAACACCAGCGAAATTGTAGTGCAAGACCAAAGCAATCAGCTTTATCTCATCAGTAATATGGGTAAAATTGTTTGGAAGAAAAAAATAAGCGGACCAATAATTAGTGAAATAAAGCAAATAGATATTTACAAAAACAGTAAGCTACAACTGGTGTTTAACACAGCTGAAGAGCTTATTATATTGGACAGAAACGGAGAATTTGTTGAAAATACTCCTGCAAAATTAAAAGCTAAAGCAACGAATGGACTAAGCATTTTTGATTATGAAAACAATCACAATTACAGAATTTTAATCGCTTGCGAAGATTTAAAAATTCATAATTTTGATGCTACTGCTAAAGCAGTCAATGGTTGGGAGTTTCCTAACCTAAAAACAACATGCAAGGGTAAAATATTTCATCATGTTGTTGCCAAAAAAGATTACCTCATCTTTGCTGATATTAATGGAAATGTTTATGCAATAGATAGAAGAGGTCAGTATAGATTTGAACCTATAAAATCTGGAGGCACTAATCCAAACTACGTCATTCAAAAAGGAAATAATTTGGATAATACATACGTTTTATCCTCTGATTATAACAGCAACTTTATCAAAACATCCTTAACGGGAGTTACCGAAAACAATACACTCAAAACTTCTTTTTTATCATTTGTTGACGTAAACAACGATAATCAAATTGACTTAGTTTACTCAGACTCGTTAGGAATAAAAGTAGTATCAAAATCTCAGCAGCTTTTTTCATTTGAATGCACCAGTCCTAAGTATGTTAAAACCGAAAACAATTATACCTTAATTGCCACCAAAGAAAATAGTTTCCATCTCATCAACTCACTGGGTGAGCAAGCCTTTGGATTTCCTTTAAAAGGCTATGGAAAGCCTATCATTACAGACATTAACCGAGATGGTCAGACTGATTTTATTTGGGTGGAGGGCAATCAATTAAAGGCTAAATCGTTAAATTAAACAGAGTTTTTTCAATTTTAGGTGTTGAAAACTATACGATTTTGCCCTAAAAACTTGGAAATTCATCATCTATTTTTGAAATTTAAGTATAATCTGTAGTGAAGTGAAAGCAAGATTAATCATATTAGGATTAGTATTATTTTTTGAAAGTGGATTTTCTCAGCCTGCTGAAAGAAAAATCAGCAGAGAAGAGTATATTGAGACTTACAAAGATGAAGCAGTAAGAGAAATGCTTCGTACAGGAATTCCTGCAAGTATAACAATGGCTCAGGCCATTTTAGAGAGCGGAGACGGTAATAGTCCGTTAGCCCGATATGCAAATAATCACTTTGGAATTAAATGCCATAGCGATTGGACAGGAAAAACATTTTATGTAGATGACGACAAACCCAATGAATGTTTTAGAAAGTACCATTCAGTATTAGACTCCTATAAAGACCATTCAGATTTCTTAAAAAACAAATCAAGGTATGCTGCACTTTTTGAACTAAAAATTACTGATTATGAAGGTTGGGCAAAAGGCTTAAAAAAAGCCGGATACGCTACAAACCCTAAATATCCTGAGCTGTTAATTAGTTTAATAGAAAAACATAATCTTCACGAGCTTGATAGGTTAGGGAAAGTTCCACCAAAAAAACATAAGAAAGAAACTCCTACAATAGAAATGGAAGCACCAAAGAGATTGGTGAAAATTCATAACAACAATATTAAATATACCATTGTTAAAAGCGGTGATTCTTTCTTTAAAATTGCCAATGATTTTGATATGGCTTTATGGCAAATATTAAAGTATAATGACCTAAATAAATCAGACATCATTCATCCCGGTGATGTAATTTATTTACAACCTAAAAGAAACAAAGCTAAAGAAGACTTTCATACCGTTAAAAATGGTGAAACCATGCGAGAAATATCTCAAGAGCATGGTATCAAACTCAAAAAGCTTTATAAGAAGAATAATATGATTCAAGGCACTTCGCCACAAGTAGGGCAAAAGTTATCACTCAGAAAAAAACTTTAGTACTGAAATCCAACAGTAAGTGTAATAAAGTGATTGTTTGTTTTAATCTCTGCGGGTTCGCTAACTGTACTGTACAAGTAATGCCTTTCGTTTGCCTGAGTTAAACCATATCCTAAATCAATAAAATAACCGTCTTCCTTTATACCTATACCTGCTGTGTATGTTTGGCTACTATTATCTCCGCCAACATTCTGAGCAAAGGGATTCATATTGTATGCATATCCGGCTCTCAATCTTATTGGTTCTAACTTAATTTCTGTGCCCACTCGTATATTATGAGTTTCAGTATATATATCCTGAACGGTATTATTTTCTGCCTGAAAACTATAACTTCCTGCCAAGTATTTTCTTGAAGATTTAAGACGAGCAGCAGAATAATCTAAATATTCATAATCAGCACTTATTACAGCTGTTTTGGCAATTACAACACCCATACTACCAATTAATCTTGTTGGCGTTATTAAGTTATAATCATACAAGCCTATTCTGGATGTATAGCTATAGTTTGAACCGTCTTTGAAATTTGAATTCATACTTGCGCTCCAGGTATCAGACATTCCATAGAAATTAGGAGAGTGAATGGCTGCGCCTAAACGAACCCACTCAATAGGACGATAAATTAATCCGAACTTAAAGTTAATACCATGGCCTCTTGTAATTAAGTCATCATTTCTAGAATAGTTTTTTAAATCAGTAAGTGTATCAGATTTATCTGAAGTTTCTTTATAAACCGTTTCTTCAGAATACCTTAATGAAGGAAAACCAACAGAACCTCCTAAATAAAGTTTATTCATATAGCTACTTCCAAAAGCAACATAGGTTTCGCCAATTCCACCGCTCTGAAGAATTGTTTTTTCTTGAGAAATATTGGTAGAGTTCTTTAATACATGTTCATATTGCATGCTATCAGACATCGTTGGATTTATCAAATAAGTTTGATAGGCTAAATTAGCATCGTATTCGTAAAACCCACTAGAATTAATATTACTTGGATTTATTCCATCATTATTTAAGCTAGAAACATACCCATCCAATAATGAAGAATTGCTTTTTCCGGTAAAATAAATTCGATTATTAAAGTTGGCTAATCTATTATAACCCACAGAAAAAGCTGCTTTACTCCATCTAACAGAATTCGGTTCAAAAGCCCAAGCAAATCCTACCTGAGGCACAATCATTGTTCCCCTCCCCTCTTCGTAAGTTTGACCATTATAAGAGCCTGAACTCCAAGCCAAATGAAAACCGGGTGTAAAGCTAATTTCAGATTTGTTATAAGCCCCTAATCCTGCTGGATTTATACTTATACTTGTTAAATCGCCACCTAATGCTCCAAATGCTCCTGCCATACCGTTAAATCGAGCAGACCCTTGATATTGTTGTGTAGAATACCTCAGTACATCTTTTTCGTTTTGAGAGTAAGCTCCAATAGTCAAGGAAATTAAGCTATATAAAAATAAATGTCTCATGTTAATTACAAATTAATAATTTTTAAATTAAGCTTTCTTTATCTTGGAGATCTACCTGAGCCACCGCCAAACGAACCACCTCTGCTTCCGCCTCCAAAAGAACCACTTCTACTTCCACCACCCATTGAAGGAGCACTATAACTTCTTGATGGAGCTGATGGTTTGCTATAACTGTTTTTCGGAGCACTGTAATTTCTGGTTGGAGCCGAAGGTTTATTATAAGAAGGCTTCGGTGCCGAGTAATTACGAGTAGGTGCAGATGGCTTATTATAACTTGGCGTAGATGGTTTGTTATAAGTAGGCTTACCATAATTGTTTTTCGGACTATTATAATTTGGTTTTACATTAGCCGGCTTACCATAATTTGAATTATTATAATTATTCGGTTGATAAGGTTTGTAACCCTGAGGCTTTACAGTTCCATTTTGAGGTTGTACAGTTCCCGACTGAGGTTTAGTGTAATTATTTCTAGGCACAGCCGTACCACTTTGTGGTTTTGAATAATTAGGTTTAGGCTGAACTGATCCATTTTGCGGTCTTGAATTTCCGGTAGGAACAGAACTATTTGGCTGCGGCTTTCCTGAGTTAAAATTTGGTTGTGCAGAACTATTCGTTGGCTTAGAATAACTAGGCTGTGAAGTATTACCAATTGTATTACCTTTTGCAGGAGCAGTTGTATAATTCTTCGGATTAGAAGAGCTTACATTAGGTTTGTTTGTATTCTGTCCAAGATTTGTACCTGAAGCAGTTCCATGTCCGGGAGTGCCCGAAGGTTTTGTTGTATTAGCTTTTCCTTTAGAAGAAGCTGCATGAACAGTTGTATAATTATTTAGATTAGAAATATCTTTAACTGGTTGAGTAGTGGCAGAAGTAGCTGTAGGTTTTTGATAGCCACCGCCAGGGTTTCCAACACCATTATTTCCTGAATTATAATTAGTTCCATTACTGTTTCCTCTTGGGCCATAATAAGTTCCGCCACCATTATTTGCATAGTAGTTGCCGCCATAGTAACCATTTCCATAATGGTGGTGATGGTGCCCCCAAACATAATAACCGTAGTAAGGATTATTCCAGCCATAAAACCCATTCCAGCCGTACCAAGAATTCCAACCGTTCCATGAGTTCCACCCATACCAAGAATTCCAACACGTTCCATAACCATACCAGTTCCAGTAAGGTCTCCATGGGTTGTACCACCAGTTATAGCCAAAAGCAATATTCACTCCTAAGCTAACTCCCCAATACCATGGGCTATAATTATAATAATAACCGGTATAAACAGGTGCGTAATAATCCCAATAGCCATAGTTTCTGTAAAAACGATTTATCCTATTTGCATAAATATAATCGTCATCATCATAATAGTAATTATTGGTAATATAGGTATCTCCACCACTAGAATCGGTTTCTTGATAATAATCATACTCTCTGTTAGAAGAAGCTGTATAATCTTCATTATTATCGCCATACAAATCGTCTTGTGAAGAATTGTTATTGTAATTCTCTTCTTCATAATAGCCGTTGTTTGAGTTATCATATTGATTATTGTCAAACCTGCTAGGTGAGTTATAATCATCATTGTATGAAGTTGTATTGTATAAATCATCATCTACTGAATAACTTGTCATTTGAGTAGATGAACAAGCTACCGCTATATAGGAAACGATAGCCAAAAGAGCTAATTTTTTCATAATTGAAAAGATTTTGGTTTGGTTATATATGGTATTTTTAAGTTTCATTTTATAAATTAAATTTACTTTTGTGCTTTAACAATTATTTAACAAACAAATTTCATACCAAAAAATGGCAAAGGATTTTATAAGTAGAGAAGAAAATTATTCTGAATGGTATAATCAGTTGGTTGTGAAAGCTGATTTGGCAGAACACTCCGCTGTTAGGGGTTGTATGGTAATTAAACCACACGGATTTGCTATTTGGGAAAATATGAAGAGTGCTTTGGATAAGATGTTTAAAGATACTGGTCATTCTAATGCTTATTTTCCACTGTTTATACCAAAATCATACCTAAGTAAAGAAGCCAGTCATGTTGATGGTTTTGCTAAAGAATGTGCTGTTGTCACTCATTACAGACTTAAAAATGATCCGAACGGTGGCGGTATTATAGTTGATCCTGAAGCAAAGCTGGAAGAAGAGTTAATTGTACGACCAACTTCTGAAACCATTATTTGGAATACTTACAAAGGTTGGATTCAATCTTACAGGGATTTACCAATTTTAATTAACCAATGGGCTAATGTTGTAAGGTGGGAAATGAGAACCCGACTTTTTTTACGAACGGCTGAATTTTTATGGCAAGAAGGTCATACAGCTCATGCTACAAAAGAAGAAGCCATAGAAGAAACAGAGCGAATGTTAGATGTATATGCCGATTTTGCCGAAAATTGGATGGCAATGCCTGTTATTAAAGGCATAAAAACCCCTAGCGAAAGGTTTGCCGGAGCCGAAGAAACTTATTGTATTGAAGCTTTAATGCAAGATGGTAAAGCTTTACAAGCGGGAACTTCACACTTTTTAGGACAAAACTTTGCAAAAGCATTTGACGTTAAGTTTGCTAATTCACAAGGTAAAGAAGATTATGTATGGGCTACCTCCTGGGGAGTTTCAACTAGATTAATGGGCGCATTAATTATGACCCACTCTGATGATAACGGATTAGTATTGCCTCCTAAACTTGCTCCTTTCCATGTAGTTGTTGTACCTATATATAAAAGTAAAGAACAACTAAACCAAATTTCTGAAAAAGCCAACCAGCTTATAAAAGAGCTGAAATCAAAAGGAATAATTGTTAAGTTTGATGATGATGACAATAGAAAGCCCGGCTGGAAATTTGCAGAATATGAGTTTAAAGGAATTCCATTAAGAATTGCTATTGGCCCTAGAGATTTAGAGAATGGAACAGCCGAAGTTGCAAGAAGAGACACGTTAGAAAAAGACATTTATTCTTTAGATGAATTAAGCAATGTCATTCCTGATTTACTTGAAAAAATCCAACATAATTTATTTGAGAAAGCCAAACAACATAGATTAGAGAAGACTACAATAGTTAACACTTTTGATGAATTTAAAGAAGTTCTTGAAGAAAAAGGCGGCTTTATTTCTGCCCACTGGGACGGAACAGCTGAAACGGAAGAAAAAATTAAAAACGAAACAAAAGCAACTATAAGATGTATTCCTTTAAATAATTCTCAAGAAGAAGGTAAATGCGTTTATTCAGGAAAGCCATCTACCCAAAGAGTAATTTTTGCCAAAGCATACTAATTATGAAACCTGCAAGAGACCTCATTATAAATACCATTAAAGAAAAGGGATGCCTTAAACAAAATGTTTATAGAGTAACCTTAGAAAAGATTAATTTGCTTAAGGAGTGTTTGTTGCAGTTAGAAACAGAAATTGCACCTAATATAGTTGGATGTAATGAAAACATTGAAATTAAATATACAGATAAAAGTGAATTTGATTGCCAACTTAAATTTGCAAGTGATATACTAGTATTTCATGGTCATTCAAATATATTTACATTTGAAAAAAGCCATCCAATATGGAAAACAAGCTATCTTCAAGAAGAAGAAAGCAGAGGGTTTTTTGGCATGATTAGCGTTTATAATTTTTTAGCCGATTCGTTTAAATTTAATAGAAGTAATGATATTGGCTACTTAATAGCAAGAATATTTGTAAACGCAGAAGAACACTTTTTTGTGGAAGGTAAAAGACAATTAGCCTTTTTATATAACGATTTACCAGCAGACATCCTTGATAAGAAAAAAATGATTTCAGTAGTTGAATCTGCCATGCTTTACTCTATGGATTTTGACTTACAAGTCCCTCCTTACGACAGTATGGCACAAATTAGTGTTGACCAAATCATAGAAGTGGAAATGAGTTCAAAAGTAGCCACCGGAAAACGCTTAGGTTTTAGGTTTCAGTCAGATAACGACCATTTTGAATAAATTTTATTCTTTTTTTGTTGGACAATCAAAAAAAATATACATTTGCACTCCCTTTTTTGGGGTAAAACCAATTTAGGCCCGTTCGTCTAGGGGTTAGGACGCCAGATTTTCATTCTGGAAACAGGGGTTCGATTCCCCTACGGGCTGCTTAAATAAAACAAAACATTATGGCTAACCATAAATCGTCAATTAAAAGAATTAGACAAACCGAAACTAGAAGGTTAAGAAATAAATACAATTCTAAATCTACTAGAACGGTTATTAAAAACCTTAAAGCAGCAGAAAAGAAAAAAGATGCTGAAGAATTGTTAGTTAAAGCCACTTCAATGATTGATAAACTGGCTAAGAAAAACATAATTCACAAGAATAAGGCTGCTAACTTAAAGTCTAAATTGACCAAACACGTAAATACGCTTAAGTAAAATTAAGTTTTCAGATAGGTTTATAAAAGTCTCACATTTGTGGGGCTTTTTTTGTTACATTTGAAATTATGAGTGACGAATTTGGTATTAAAATAAAACAACTCTCAGAAGAAGACCGGCCAAGAGAAAAATTAATGCTTAACGGAAAAGCTTCATTAAGCAATGCAGAACTAATTGCTATTTTAATTGGAAGTGGTAATAAAAATGAAAGTGCCGTTCAGCTTGCTCAAAGAATTTTGAGTTCTTTCGATAACAACTTAAATCAAATTGGTAAGCTTACCATTAATGACCTAATGAAATTTAATGGTATTGGTGAAGCAAAAGCCATTAGCATTATTGCAGCCCTTGAATTAGGTAAAAGGAGAAAAGAAGAAGAGCCCTCTAAACGACAAAAGATAACATCCAGTAAAGATGCATTTGAAATAATGCATCCGTTGCTTCAAGACTTACCGCATGAAGAGTTTTGGATACTACTCTTAAACCGTTCAAATAGCGTTATTGAAAAAATTAAAATTAGTGTAGGAGGTATTAGTGGTACAGTAGCAGATATTCGATTAATTAGCAAGCCAGCTATAGAAAAACTAGCCTCAGGAATTATTCTATCACACAACCACCCTTCCGGGAACAAAAAACCTAGTATGGCTGATGAAAACCTCACTAAAAAAATAAAACAAGCTTTAGACTTGTTTGAAATAAAATTATTAGACCATATTATCGTTACTGAAGCTGATTATTTTAGTTTTGCCGATGAAGGCCTATTGTGATTTACATCTATTCAAATAAAACCTCTACCCGATTAAACTTTATTTTAAAGTTTATTTTCTCTGAATTTTTAAATTCTTCTTATACGCTTATCCATTCTAAAGAAGACTTCAATTTAGTAAGTGGTATAAAGATTAATTATTCAAACGAAGAAATTGAGTCCGCCATACAAATCATACCACATTCTCTATTATTTGAAAATGACATTAAAGCTCAAAATATTAATATTGACAGTGCGGACCATTATAAATTTTTCAAAACCCAAAATGATGATTACGGATTTGATTTATTTTCCGCTTGTTTTTACCTAGTATCAAGATACGAAGAGTATTTACCCCACAAAAAAGATGAGTTTGGAAGATTTCCTTCCGAAGAAAGTTTAGCTTTTAAAGAGGGGTTTTTAGAACTTCCGATTATTGATTATTGGCTAAACGATTTCGCAAATAGACTTAAAATTAAACCCGATAGAAACTTTAAACATCAACCAATAATAGACATTGATAATGCTTTTGCCTATTTAGGAAAAGGATTCATAAGAAACTCAGCCGCTGCGTTAAAAGATGTAATTCAAGGAAGGGGAATAACAAAGAGAATAAACACGCTAAACAAAAAACAAAAAGACCCTTTTGACACCTATGACGCTCTCCAAAAAATTCATCAACAATTTAATTGTAACCCAATTTATTTTGTTTTAGTTGGCAATTATGGTGCTTATGACAAAAATGTTCCTTTCTCGTCTCCGGAATTTAAACAAGCTATTAAAAATTTAGACGGTGAAATTGGAATTCATCCTTCCTATCAATCAAATCAACATCCTGAAAAAATTAAAATTGAAAAGGAACGCCTTGAAAATATAACCGGAAAAGAAGTAAGTATTAGTCGTCAACACTACTTAAAGTTAAATCTTCCGGATACATATAATCATTTAATTGATGCTGGAATAAAACAAGATTATTCTATGGCTTACCCAAAACACATTGGCTATAGAGCCTCTACCTCACAACCCTTTCATTTTTTTGATTTAAAAGAAAATATAGAAAAACCTATACTCATACACTCAACTCCAATAATGGATACTACTCTGAATCTTCATTTAAAATTAAATCCAAAAGAAGCCATTAGTGAGATTATAAAAATATCAGAGCAAGCAAAATCAACTAAAGGAAATTTGTTTACCTGCTGGCATAACGAAACCATTAGCAATTTCCAAAATTGGGAAAATTGGCAAGAGGTTTATCCAAAAGCAATGGCGCAAATTCACCAATAGTTTGCTATTTTTACACAAACAAACGGAATGGGAAAAGTAATTAACCTAAGCGATGAAAATAGTCTTATTAATCAATACGTTCTTGAATTAAGAAATGTTGAAATTCAAAAAGACAGCATGCGTTTTAGAAGAAATTTAGAGCGTATAGGAGAAATATGTGCTTATGAAATCAGCAAAACCTTAAGTTACAAAACTATTGAAGTAACTACTCCGTTAGGTGAAGCAAATATTCCGGTAATTGACGAAAAAATTGTATTAATTACCATTTTAAGAGCAGGACTTCCCTTACACCAAGGCGTGTTAAACTATTTTGACAATGCCGAAAATGGGTTTGTTTCTGCTTACAGAAAACATCATAAAGACGGAACTTTTGAAATAGAACTTGAATACCTTGCTTGTCCTTCCATTGAAGGAAAAACACTTATTATTTCTGACCCAATGCTTGCAACAGGTTCGTCAATGGTGAATACGTATAAATCACTTTTAGAAAAAGGAACACCTAAAAAAATTCATGTTGTAGCAGCTATTTCCAGTGCTGAAGGCATAAGCTATACTGAAAGAAACTTACCGGAAAACACTACAATTTGGTCAGCAGCAATTGATGAAGAACTAACAGCCCAGTCCTATATTGTTCCCGGTTTAGGTGATGCAGGTGATTTAGCTTTTGGTAAAAAAGAAGACTGATGAATTTTTGGATAAAAGCAATTAGTGTTTTTCTTCTTGCAGGAATTAAACTACTCCCCACACCATTTTTAGCAGTTAATGTTAACGGGTTTTCAAAATTGGAAGCCTTCTTAACCGTTGCGTTAGGCGGAATTTTTAGTAGTGTTATTTTTTTCTTTTTAAGTGAATGGCTTATTAAAAAAAGTGTAGAAAGAAGAGCAAGAAAAAATGAAAAGCTTGGTATAACCAACAAGCTACCTTTTAAAATCAAAAAATCTCATCGGCTAATTATCAAAATAAAAAAGAAGTTTGGTTACATTGGAATTTGCGCTATTACCCCTACTATTCTATCTGTTCCAATTGGCAGTATTGTACTAGCTAGGTTGTACCGACACGAAAAAATGGCATATCCAAGTCTTGTTATTTCTATACTAATTTGGACTTTAATTTTAGTGTTTATCGCTGATTTGTTTCCTAATCTTTATACATGAAAGAAATAAAGCACATATTTTTCGACTTAGATAGAACACTGTGGGATTTTGAAAAAAACTCAGAAGAAACACTGCAAGAATTATTTGTGGAATTTGAGTTAAATAATCATATCGAATCGTTTGATGCTTTTTACAAAAAATATATAGATATTAATAAAAACCTTTGGAAACTTTATAGAAAAAATAAAATCACAAAAGAAGAGCTTAGGCATAAGCGATTTGATGAAACATTAAAAAAATTAAAAGTAATTAAGTCTAATCTAGGAAAAGATTTTGGTGAGGAATATATAAAGCGGAGTCCACAAAAAACCAACTTAATTGAAGGCACCAAAGAGGTTTTAGAACATCTTAAGGAAAAATATTCGCTACATATTATCACCAACGGATTTAAAGAAGTTCAGTATATTAAATTAAACAATTCGGGAATTTCGACTTATTTTCAAAATATAATTATATCAGAAGAAGTTGGCTATAACAAGCCACATATCAAAATATTTAGACATGCTGAATCCTTGACTAAAACATCTTCAGTAGAATGTTTAATGATTGGCGATGATTACGAACCGGACGTAAAAGGCGCACTAAATGCCGGATGGAAAGCTATTTTTTTTAGCAACAGAAAAATAAATAATCCATTGTCTACACAAATTAGCCAATTAAAAGAAATAAAAAAACTTCTTTAGACTAACTTTACTTTCCGCCATTTGCTCTTAAATCACTTATACAGTTTTGATCAAATTCAGGCACTGAAGAACCAACTAGACTACCCACTACATCTACATTTTCAGCTGCATAATACATAATGCATTCATCGTTATTGCAGTGATGTGCGTTAGAACCGTCTTCATGTCCGTTTACCATTGGAGTACCTGAGTTTACCAAGCCTAATAAATGTCCCATTTCATGATTAGTTACAGCCCCTTCTAAAACATCAGTTTTTGGTTGAAATACTCCACCTGAATTATCTCTAATTAATTTTTCGAAAATCACAGCAGAAGAAGCACCATACGCAATACCTAAAACTTTCTCATTTTCACTATATTTTCCGTCAAGAAAAAGCAAAAAAGCAGTTAGTGTTTTACCACCTGAATTTTCCTTTCTATTTTGTTTTTCAATTTCTGATATTTCTGAAAGATTATAACTACTCTTACCCGGAGAGCTAATAGCTCTTTCCTTAATAAAAATTCCTTTAGGTTTATTTAACCTTGTTTGTAAAAGCGACTTCAAATTAGCAACTGTATTTGATGAAGGTTTTAAGTCATCTACATAAACCAAATCAATAATTAATTCTTCATATTTTTCAGATGATAAAAAGTCATTTGGAGAAACTTTGGAGTTTTTCTCAAACTTTTGCTTTTTACAAGTTATTACTAAAAATATTAACAACAATAGTATTCCAATCCTTTTCACATTTTTCATATCCTAATTTATTTTATATATAATTTAACTTATTATCTATTACCAAACTTTTTACAAACTTAAATATGAGTCCATCAGAAAACTTGTTTTTAAGTAGGTATTCTTCTGCCAAGTTTTTATGACTTTTAGCTAATTGAGTTAGCTCTGAAATAATCTTCTTATTTACTTTTGGTAATACAATTACAACTTGCTTAGGTAAGCATTTTTTTTAGCAAATTAGCAATTGGCTTTTTTTGTATTAAAAGAAAATCATAACCAATGAAAATTATCTCAAATTTTTTGTTTTCCACTTTTTCAAAATCATCCTGCCGAATTGCATTAGATACGTTAATAATATAATCTGAATGTTCTACGCTTAATGTATTCAAAACATTTCTAAGCTTATTTATATAAATATGGTCATTTTCGATTATTAGTATATTCTTCTCTTTAGCTATCATAGTCTTAGAATTAATAGTTTTTATTTAATAATAACTCCTCAATGGAACGACAAATTTTTGGCAACGCATTTTTATCTTTGTAAATAAACTTGTTTGCCCCATTCAGTAGTGATTTAACAGATGTGTTTAAATTACGAAACTGAGAGATCACAATAATTTTCGCTTTTTTACATTTTGTTTTTATTCTTCGTAAAACGGATAGTGTTGATGTGCCATCCTCTATGTAAAAGTCTAAAATAACCAAATCGGTATCTGACTTTAATTCCAAAAAAAAAGTATTTGTACTTAAATACGAATCAACTTTAAATTCTGTTTCATTTTTCAACTTTAGGCCATCAACAAAGTGTTCTATTTGTTTAGTTAAAACAAGGTTATAGTAATCACTGTCGTCTAATACTATTATTTTTTTTATTTCCTTATCGTTTTTCATTGAAAGCCATTTTTAGATGGAAACATCTGGTATAAAAGCCAATGTCATACCACAAGAAATTTGCCTTACAATTTATTGATTATAAAATTCTTAAATAGAAATCAAAAAAAAATAAAAGTATCAGTTGAGGAATTTTATTCTCGTAATGAGAAAAAAAATTATCAGAGAAAAAAGTTTTACGCTCTGAAACTTCTAACTAAGTCAGAAAGATATTCTACATGGTCTTCAGGAGTTTCGGGTAAAATACCATGACCAAGATTGAAAATAAAGCCTTTTTGACCTACTGCAGCATTTAGTATATACTCTGCTCTATTTTTTATTACAGACTTATCTGCAAAGAGTAATGTAGGGTCTAAATTTCCTTGTAAAGCAATTTTATCAGCGTATTTTTCAATGGCAAACTTTATATCGGTTTTCCAATCAATACCCATAACGTCTGCTCCGGAGTTGGCAAAATCATCTAACAAATGTGCAGTATTTGTGCCAAATAATATAAGTGGTGTGTCAACCGCCTGCTTAACTTTATGAATTAAACTTTTGGTATGTGGGTAAACAAATTCTAAAAAGTCTTCTCTGCTTAATATTCCTATCCAGCTATCAAAAATTTGTAGAACAGAAGCACCTGATTTAGATTGGAAAATTAAATAATCCGCCATTAAATCACTTAGTAAACTCATCAGTTTATGCCATGCGTCAGTATTATTATACATCATTTTTTTAAGCTCAACATAACTTTTAGATGGCCCACCTTCAATCATATAACTAGCTAAAGTAAATGGTGCTCCAACAAAGCCAATACACGGAATGGTCAATTTATTTTTAAGTAAGCCTAATGCTTCTCCGGTAAAATGTAATTTTTCTGCAACGTTAAACGAAGTTAGTTTTTCCACATCTTCTTTGGTTCTAACAGGATTATGAATTAAAGGACCATAGCCTTTTTTGTATTCAAAACTAATTCCCATAAACTCAAGGGGAATAAGAATGTCAGAAAAAATTATTGCAGTGTCAGGCTTAAATTGATTAACCGGTAACATAGTAACCTCAAAACCAACTTCAGGCTTTTTGCAAATATCTATTATAGTATTTGTTTCTTTAATTTTTCTGTAGGTAGCCTGAAACCTTCCTGCTTGACGCATAAACCAAAAAGGAATCCTTCCTGTTTCATTTTGCCTTTTACAGGCTTGCAAAAATAAATCGTTAAACTCCATTAAAGTTCTTTTATAGCTTTTGATAAACCAACCAGTAACTCGTTAACTTCATCATCTGTTAATGAAGAAGGTAAAAACCAGGCCTCAAACTGAGACGGTGGAATATAAATTCCATTTTGAATTAAGTTCCAAAAGAATTTAGAAAATAACGCTGTATCACATTTTTGAGCAGAGGCAAAATCTGTTATTTCATCTGAAGTAAAGAAGGGGTTAATCATGCTTCCAAACTGATTTACCTTAATTGAAATACCTTTTTTACCGGCTTCATCCACTAAAATAGACTTCATTTGATTGGCAATATTTTCAAATCTTTCGTAAGGGTTTTGATATTTTAATTCCGTTAATGTTGCCAAACCAGCTGCCATAGCTATCGGATTTCCGGACAAAGTTCCAGCTTGATACATATTTCCTAAAGGAGCAACATTTTCCATAATTGATTTTGATGCACCATATGCTCCCACCGGAAAACCACCTCCAATAACTTTTCCTAAACAAGTAATGTCAGGTTTAATATCAAAATGTTTTTGAGCTCCACCATAAGTTTTACGATATCCCGTCATAACTTCATCAAAAACTAAAAGAGTATTACTTTCTTTTGTAATTTTTCTTAATTCATTCAAAAAATTATTGTTTGGAAGAACAACACCCATATTTCCGGCAACAGGTTCAATGAATACCGCAGCAATGTCGCCACCATCAGTTTCAAAATGAGCCTTTACACTTTCAATATCATTAAAGTTTGCAATTAGTGTATTAGCAACTGCTTCTTTAGGAACTCCGGCACTTCCGGGCATACTTAAAGTGGCTAAACCTGACCCTGCGGCTACTAACAAAGCATCGCTATGACCATGATAGCAACCTGAAAATTTTATAATTTTGTTTTTTCCTGTTACTGCTCTTGCTAATCGAATTGCACTCAAAACCGCTTCAGTTCCGGAGTTAACAAACCGAACCATTTCCATTCCGGAAAATGTATCAACAACTTCTTCGGCTAATAAAATCTCAGCTTCTGTAGAAGCTCCGAATGAAAAGCTATTAGTTAATGCTTTGTTAACTGCCTCTAAAACTTTTGGATGCGCATGGCCTAAAATCATTGGGCCATAAGAACCAACTAAATCTAAATAACTATTTCCGTCAGCATCCTTAATTTTTGAGCCTTTCCCGGATTGAATAAATAAAGGATTACCACCAACTGATTTAAATGCTCTAACAGGGCTGTTTACTGCACCAACTAGAGTTTTAGAGCCTCTTTCGTAAAGTTCTTTAGATTTTTGGAAATTCATTTTTCAGAAGCTTTAATCATCGCATCAACCATACTCTCAATACTTGTTTCACGAGCCACAATGGTTTTATCCCACTCCATTTTATCAAGAACAGCTTTTGTGGTTGAGCCAATAGCAATTGGTTTTGCTTTTGTCTTAATTTTATAATCTCGCATAATTTTAGTCAGTCCACCCACAGAGCTTGGGCTTGTGAAAGCGATGAAGTCATAATCTTTCTTGAAATAAAACTTAACCTCTTTTTCAGTAGGCATTTGAAACCTGTTTGAATACACTTCTAATCTTGTTACTTTAAAATTTCTATCTGAAAGTATGTGCTCTAACTCTCCGGAAGCAATCTTGGAACAAGGAAATAACACATTTGGTCCAAAGTTTTTAGGAACAAGTTTTCCAAATTCAAGTGCTGAACTTTTATCGGATATAAAATCAACTTTATATCCTCTTTTCTCAATAGACTTTGCTGTTTTATTACCTATCGCTCCAATTTTGATTCCTCTGGGAATTTCAACCTCATCACAAAAGTAATCGACAGCATTAGCACTAGTAAATAAAATACTGGTTATTTTCTTTAAATCGGGTACTTGAAATGGTATTTTAGAAAGTACAAAACAAGGTAAACACTCTCCTCCCGCACCTGCTGCTTTTAAAATTTCAATAAACTCTGAAGATTCTTCTTCTGCTTTTGTAAGCAATACCCTCTTACCCTTCAATGGCTTCGACTTCATTTAAGTTTTTTTTTAAAACATTTGCTTTTAATTCATTCGCTAGCTCAACTGATAATTTTTCTAAATCAATTCGCTTTCCTTTTTTTGATAGTTTAACATGTTTTCCTTCAGAAGCATAGAATGATTGCATGCTTATTTCATCTCCTTGAACTACAGCATATACTGCTATTGGAAAATTACATCCTCCCCCCAATTCTATTAATACTCTTCGCTCTGAAGTAACCGCATCATAAGTAGCTGAATCGTTAATTTTTGATAATATTTCAATCAACTCATTATCATCCTTTCTTGTTTCAAGTGCCAGGGCTCCTTGTCCAGCAGCAGGCAGCATTAATTCTAAATCCATCAAACATAAATCAGGATAGTCAACTTCAAGCCTGTTAAGGCCTGCAGCGGCAAGAATAATAGCATCATACTCTCCGTTTTTCATTTTTGAAATACGGGTATCTACATTTCCCTGAATATGCTTTATGGTTAGGTCGGGTCTTACTGCTAGTATTTGCTCTGCTCTTCTTAAACTCCCTGTACCAACGATGCTTCCTTTTGGTAAAGAATGTAAATCATTAGCTTTATCTGAAATAAAAACATCTCTTACATCTTCTCGCAATGGAACGGCTGCAATAATGGTTTTCTCAAAATCTCTAGCGGGCAAATCTTTAAAACTATGAAAGGCAATATCTACGTTTCCTTTAATTAATTCTTGTTGAATTGCAGTAGTAAAAGCTCCTAATACATCAATATTACCACCATCACCATCTGTTTTAACTACTTTGATGTGAAACTCATATTCAGGATACAATACACGTAATTGGTCAATAACAATAGTACATTGTGCAATTGCCAATTTACTGCCTCTTGTGCCCACTTTTATTACTCTTTTTGGAGATTGATAAAAGCTTTGATTAACATCTAAAACTTTCATAGCAGACATTAACTCTTCATCTTCATGTGCTGCAGATGATTCCTTTAGGTGTTTGAAAACAGGATTAGAAAACCTTCTCATCATTCTGTGGACAAGCCTTGCTATGACTGCTTTTTGATTTTCATCTAACGAGCCCATTTTAGGCAATAACCAATTCAATTCCTCTTGGCTAATGTTTTCCAGTTTATTCCAATATTCTGCAATAGCCGGAGCTACTGTTCTTTCATTGAGCCAATCAACAAGAAATTGTGTTTCCTCCTCTACAATCTTTTCAGCATCTGGGATTTCATTGTATCTCTTTTTAAGGCTCTCATGTGTCAGTTCTTTGATATCATCTAAATCATACAAGCTAACGTTAGATACATTTTTTAAGTCTGTATTAAAGTTTCTAGGAACTCCAAAATCAATTAATAACTTTTGACTTCCACCATTATAAGCTAGCTGAGCTCTTGTACACTTACTATCCTCAATTTTTTCTTCAGTTAGTAGATTTACTTCTCCCTGAGTACCACCAATGATAATGTCTGTTTTATATAAAACTTCATGTATTTGATTCATGGTGATGGCTTCTCCATCCCAGTCATCAGCCATTTGCTTTGCTCTATCGGCATTATGACTAGCAACGTATAGTTTTTTTACTCCGGTTCGGTCTAAAACCGTTGCCACAAGGTTAGCCATGTTTCCGGTTCCAATAACTAACATGGTAGTTTCTTTTAAGTTAAAACCATGCTTTTCAATTAACTCAAACCCAACGGTTGCCAGCGAAGTAGAGAATTTGCCTATATTGGTCTTTTGTCTCACTTTTTTACCGGTAAACACAGCGTGATTAACTAGTTTATTTAGTACCGGTCCAACGTATCCTGCTTGATTTGCCGCTTCTAAAGATGCTTTTATTTGTCCCAATATTTGATGCTCTCCGATAGCCTGAGACTCTAATCCTGATGCAGTACAAAAAAGATTATTAATTGCCATTCTCGTATCAGGGTAAAGCGAAAGATATTTTTTATTTACTCCAAACCCTGCAAAAACATCCAACATTGGCTGGATCGACTTTCCAACGGCATATAATGACAGCCTATTACAAGTGGAAATTGCAAAAATCTCTTGGTAATGACTGGATAAGCCATCTAATACATCTATGGTTTGCTCTTTGTTTAACGCTGCCTTTTCCCTTACGGCTATTGGCGCATTATGATGATTAAGCTCTACTCCTAAAATATAATCCATTCCAAATTTTGCAGAAATGCAAAGATAGTGGTTTAAAGCTAGAAACAAAAGCTATTTAAGCCATGTTAAAAGCTAATTTTTGTAAGTTACTTAAATTAGTGAGGTTGCGACTATTTATAAGGAATATAAATAAAGAAAAGGGAATAAAAAAGGGCAAGCTACTCACATCGCACCGCTACAACCACCTACCCTTGCTGCCTTCCGACCCTGGGGGAGTTCAGTGGGAGCTGGTCGTATGAGACTTGCCCGAATGCAAAAGTAATATAATCAAATGAACCTGCAATAAAGAAAAGGGCATAAAAAAAGGGCAACTTCCGTTGCCCTCTGTTGGTCAATATTTTACTGTCTATTATATCTTATATCCTAATAAAAATACCAAACAACCTCTTTGAGCAGAAGACGTTGAAGGTATGTTATAATTTATGTACATTTTTTTAGACTTATCGGGTTCGTATATAAATATGCCGTCAACTGCCTTATCCTTCTTACTTGAATACATTAATTTTCTTTTAGAAGATCCGTTTGGTTTATTATAGATTTCTATTTCCACATCTTTAGGTGCTGCTTTTGCATTAAATACAAAGCGGTATTTTTCACCTATAAAAAGCGGAACTTCTATTTCTTTAACTTGATTATCTGAAGAAGTTGATATTCTGGTTATTTTAGATGAGTCATATTTAAAGTCTGGGTCTAATTTCGGCTTCACTTCATTTTTTAACTTAGCCGCATCGCAAGAATTATCATCTTGAGTTTTAAATGCACCGGTAACGCCAATAGTTAAAACTGCTAATAAAATGGTAACTACTTTTTTCATGTCCAAAAGTTTAATAGTTTTTCTGTTAGATTAACCGTTGATGATTTTGGTTCTTATTTCTGTTATATCTTTTGCTAAGGCATTTAACTCTTCCACAGAAAAAGACATATTCTCCTCTGTTTCATCATCGGAATCATCCCCTTTTACTCTGAATTTGTCAAAATGGTTACTTATTTTTTCTAAATCTTTTGTTAAATCTTCCGGAACATCTTCCTTATACTGGCTTGCTAACCCTAATAAATTGTCCAAAACTCCTACTTGTTCAGCTAAAATAGAGTTTAACTTCTCATTTGGTTCCTTCTCAAGTACTTGAGAGCCAATATACATTGTTTCAATCCAGGCGCCTGAAAATATTAGAACAGCATTGTGACTTAAGCCGTTTTCATCCAAATAACCATCTAACTGCATTTGCAAATCAGTTAATACGTTTATTAAAGAATCTTCATTACCAATATTTTTCTCAAATCGGTTAAGAATACCCACACTACTGAAAATATTAGTATGCCACATTTTTTCAGATAAGTTACTTAAAGATTGTAAGTAATAAATTGCATCTTGATTTTGATTATTTAAAGCACTATACGCTAAATCGGCTGCATAAACACCAAAGTTTAGCTTCTGAACATCTTTGGAAACATATTTTTCAATGTTTTTTGGGGAATTCATTAAACTACTGTTAAACGGCAATCCGGCTCTTTTAAACATGTTTGCCACTCTTAAAGGAGATGGTAAAGCATAATCTACTTGTTGTTCAGTCTCAACCTCAACAATAGTATCATTTACAAGATTTTCATCTGTAGATTCTTGAGTTTCATTTCCTCCACAGCCCACTAAAAAAGCTGTAGAAATAGTAATTGCTATAAGTCTAAAAGTGTTTGTTTTCATAGTGATTTAATAGTTTTTTGTAAAACAAATATAATATTATGTTTGAAGTACTCCTACATTATAAGGTTTTTCTATGGGTGCATGATTTGCTGCTTCAATTCCTGCAGAAATCCACTTACGGGTTTCTAATGGGTCAATGATAGCATCTACCCAAAGATTTGCAGCTGCGTAATAAGGAGAGGTTTGCTCGTTGTATCTATCCGTAATGGTTTTAAGTAGTTTTTCTTCTACCTTTTTATCAATCACTTCTCCTTTTGCTTTTAAAGAAGATACTTGAATTTGCAACAAAGTTTTTGCCGCTTGCTCACCTCCCATTACTGCAATTTTTGCAGTTGGCCAAGCCAACATTAGTCTTGGGTCATAAGCTTTACCGCACA
>ERZ869936.603-NODE-603-length-32185-cov-5.812916_pt1 | contig 32185 bp, 25 predicted proteins | sample MGYA00520876_ERZ869936 | MGnify/ENA primary metagenome ERZ869936 (study PRJEB32218, sample SAMN09650985) | biofilter metagenome | isolation source: enrty point of leading RO module | place: Saudi Arabia: Thuwal, RO plant located on Red Sea | collected 2016-02-17 ... | reverse complement strand
TCACCCCTGGCGCTCCCCAGAGGGTTTGGCGGCCGATGGAGGGAACGTGGGCGAGACGATCAGAGCGCGGCGCGTGCGGCGACGCCTTTCATAGCGCGCGTGAGATCGTGAATGGCGGTTCTGGTCATCGAGCGGAACACCATGATCTCGTAGGTCTCAGGTCCGGTACGCGTCAGGCTGACGGTCATGTGGCCGAGGAGCGTGCGGGCGGTGGCGGCCTCGGGGAAAGACGCGTCACGGAGGTCGATGGGCGTGAGGCGGGCGAGCGCGTCGCGGGCGGCGGGCCCCGTGAGCGAAAGAACGGCCCAGCCGGAGGACTGGTCGGCGTGCGCCGCGCCTTCGGGCGCGACGGCGGGGCCGAGGATCAGCGCCTGGCCGGGGCCGGTCCAGACCGCGCGGCGGTCGCCGCCGCCGGTCGTCTGGCCGGCTGCGGGGAACGGCAGACCGATGGCGCTGGCGACCGCGTCGTCCTGGCCGTCGAAGGGCGCGACCCAGGTTATCGCGTCGTAGAGGCGTTCTTCGAGGCGTGTGCTGCCGATCTCGACCGGCAGGAGGCCCTGGGCGGGCGTTTTCGCGATGAGGCTAGCCACGCATGCGCCCTCCCTCGGGGTCGTAGGCCACAGGGTCGGTGACCTGGACCGTGGTGGTGATGCCGCGCACGTGGTCGACCATCTTGAGCGTCTCGCCGAGGCGCGCGGGGCCGTTCCGGACGAAGGCGAGGCCGAGATAGGTCTCGAGTGTCGGCGACCAGGCGACCGAGGTGATGTAGCCTTGGTCGGTGTCGGGGGTGCGGGGGCCATTGGCTGGGAAGAGATGGGCGCCCGCCGTCAGCTGGCGACTGGCGCCCGTGGGGCGGAGGCCGACGAGGCGTTGGCGGTTCTCGTCCAGAAGGCCGGGGCGGTGGGCGGCGGCGCGGCCGATGAAATCCTTCTTCTTCGAGAGCATCCCCTGCATGCCGATGTCGAAGGCGGTGGTGCGGCCGTGGATCTCGGAATGCGTGATGAAGCCCTTTTCGACGCGGAGGACATTCAGCGCCTCCATTCCGTAGGGGCCGCCGCCGCTGGTCTCGGCCTGGGCGAGGAGGAGGCGGAAGAGGCTTTCGCCGTAGGCGGCGGGGACGGCGATTTCGTAGCCGCGTTCGCCCGAGAACGAGATGCGGAAGAGGCGGCCGGGAGTGCCGGAGACGGAAACCGCGCCGCAGGCCATGAAGGGGAAATCTTCGTCGTCGACCGGCTGATCCAGAACGGAATTCACCACGTCAAGGGCGCGGGGACCGGCGACGGCGAATTGCGCCCAGTGTTCGGTGACGGAGGTGAAGCGGACGTTCAGATCGGGGCGGAGGCACTGGGCGACGAAGTCGAGGTGCTGCATGACCTGACCGGCGGCGGCGGTCGTGGTGGTCATCAGGTAGTGGTCGGGTCCGAGACGCGCGGTGGTGCCGTCGTCCATCACGTGGCCGTCCTCGCGCAGCATCAGGCCGTAGCGGACGCGGCCCTCCTTCAGGGTCGAGAAGGTGTTGGTGTAGACGAAGTCGAGGAAGCGGGCGGCATCGGGGCCCTGGATGTCGATCTTGCCCAGTGTCGAGACGTCGGCGATGCCGACGCTGGTGCGGACCATCGTGACTTCGCGGTCGCAAGATTGGCGCCAGGTGGTCTCGCCCGGTTTCGGGACATAGGAGGGGCGGTACCAGAGGCCCGCCTCGATCATCGGCGCGCCGCGTTCGGTGGTGGCGTCGTGGGAGGTGGTGAATCGCTGGGGCGCGAAGCCCATGCCGCTCGCGCCCGCCGCCATGGCCGAGATACTGACGGGGACATAGGGCGGGCGGAAGGTGGTGGTGCCGGTCTCGGGGATGGTGCGGCCCGTGGCGTCGGCGAGGATGGCGAGCGCGGCGACGTTCGAGCCCTTGCCCTGGTCGGTGGCCATGCCTTGCGTGGTATAGCGCTTCATGTGCTCGACGGAGCGGTAGTTCTCCTTCGCCGCGAGGCGGACGTCCTTGGTGGTGACGTCGTTCTGGAGATCGAGCCAGGCGCGGCCGGGGGTGTCGACGGCCCAGAGGGGTTCGAGCGTGTAGGAGGTGTCGCTTGCTTGAGGAAGGTCGGTCTTTTTCTTTTTGAAACCAAGGACCTTGGCGGCGTCTTCGCCTGCCTTGGCGCCCTCGGCCAGACATCGGGCGGTGGAGAAGGTGCCGTTGGCGGCGCCGGCCGCTGTCAGGCCCGGGATGGCGTCGGGTTTCGGGACGAAGGCGGCGATGTCATTGCGCCAGTCCGGGCGGCCGTTCATGTGGCACGTCAGGTGCAGCGCGGGGTTCCAGCCGCCGGAGACGGCGAGCGCCTCGGTCCGGATCTCGCGCGTGGTGCCGTTCTGGCGGAGCGTGATCTCGGTCAGGCCGAGGCGGCCCTTGGTGCCGATGACCTCCGCGCCCGGGTAGAAGGGCCAGTCGCCGGGCGTGGTGGCGTCGGCGCGGCTGTCGATGACGGCGGCGATGCGGACGCCCGCTGCGGCGAGGTCGGCGGCGGTGCGGTGGGCATCGTCGTTGTTGGCGAAGACGGCGACGCTTTGGCCGGGCACGACGCCCCAGCGGTTGAGATAGGCGCGGACCGCACCCGCCTGCATGATGCCAGGGCGGTCGTTCATCGGGAAGGCGATGGTGCGCTCCAAAGCGCCCGTGGCGAGGATCGCGCGGCGGGCGGCGATGCGCCAGAAGCACTCGGGGGGCGCGTCGCCCGGGGCGGTGTGAAGGGACACGCGTTCGAGCGCGCCATAGGTGCCGCCATCGTAAGCGCCTGTGATCGTTGTTCTTTCCATGATGCGGACGTTCGGAAGCGCCGTGAGTTTCGCAAGCATGTCGCCGACCCATTGCGGGCCCGGCATGTCGTCGACCTGTTCGGTCTCGGAGAGCAGGCGGCCGCCGGCGCGGCTGTCTTCTTCGGCCAGGATCACGTCGGCGCCTGCGCGGGCGGCGGTGAGCGCGGCCATGAGGCCGGTCGGGCCGGCGCCGATCACGAGAACGTCGCAATGGGCGAAGGCGCGTTCGGAGGTGTCGGGCGCGTTTTGCCCCGAGAGAGCGCCGAGACCCGCGGCGCGGCGGATGACGGGTTCGTAGACGCGTTCCCAGAAGGCGCGGGGCCACATGAAGGTCTTGTAGTAGAAGCCCGCGGCGAAGAAGGGCGAGAGAAGGTCGTTGACCTGCATCACGTCAAAGCGGAGGGACGGCCAGCGGTTCTGGGAGCGGACCTGGAGGCCGTCATAGATCTCCTGCACCGTGGCGCGGGTGTTGGGGCGCTGGTGGCGGCCCTGCCCGATCGTCATGAGCGCGTTCGGTTCATCGGAGCCTGCGGTCACGACGCCACGGGGACGGTGGTACTTGAAGGATCGGCCCATCAGGCGGTGGCCCGCGCCCAGAAGCGCGGAGGCGACTGTGTCGCCCCGGAAACCGTCGACGGTCTGGCCGTCGAAGGTGAAGCGCACCGCGTGGTCGCGGTCGATGAGGCCCTTGCCGTCGATCCTCATCGCTTGGCCTCTCGCGCAGGCGTCGTGGCGTGGATCTCGTGGGTCACGGTGTTGCGGTCGACGACCATCCAGCCACCGCAGGGGCCGTGGTACCAGAGATCGCGGGTGTCACCGGCGGGATTGTCGCGATTGTGCAAGTAATCGTCCCATTCATCGGGTGCCGCATCCTCGGACGGTCGCGAAAGGGCAAGGGCGTGGCCGCGATAGGTGAATTCGCGGAGGTCCCGTTCGCCGCAATGGGGGCAAGTCAGGCGCATGGGTGACCCCTGTGGATGATGGCGCGGGGCGAGCAGCCCCGGGCCGCGCCCGACCCTCCCCTCGGGAGGGCGCATTGGCGACGCCGGGCTCCACTCGAACCGAGTTCGGGGCTTTTGGGATAAAGCGCGGAGCACGGGCGCAGCACATGCGCCCTCCCCGGGTCGCGCGCGGCCCTTTGCGCCTTAATGCAGGTTGTGCTGGGCACCGGTCCCCTCCTCGTCCATCAGGCCGTGGCCGGTGGCGAACCGGTCGAGGCGGAGGCGTTTGGCAGTGTCATGCGGGCGGTCCCGGGCGATCAGGTGCGCGAAGGCGAAGCCGGAACCCGGCACCGCCTTGAAGCCGCCGTAACACCAGCCGCAGTTCAGGTAGAGGCCGTCGATATGGGTCTTGTCGATGATCGGCGAGCCGTCGGGCGACATGTCCATGATCCCGCCCCAGGAACGCAGAACGCGGGCGTGGCCGATCATCGGCATGAGCGTCATCGCGGCCTCCATCACGTGCTCGGCCATGGGCAAGTTGCCGCGCGCCGCGTAGGAGGCGTAGAAATCCAGGTCGCCGCCGAAGACGAGGCCGCCCTTGTCGGACTGGCTGATGTAGAAATGGCCCATGCCGAAGGTCACGACGTGGTCGAGGCAGGGCTTCAATCCTTCCGTGACAAAGGCTTGCAGGATGTGGCTTTCGATGGGGAGCCGCATGCCCGCCATCGCTGCGACCTGGCTGGAGCGGCCGGCGACGACGATGCCGACCTTTTTCGCTCGGATCGCGCCGCGCGTGGTCTGGACGCCGGTGACGCGGCCCGCTTCGACGCCGATGCCGGTCACCTCGCATTGCTGGATCAGGTCGACGCCGCGCTGGTCGGCGCCTCGGGCGTACCCCCAGGCCACGGCGTCGTGGCGGGCTGTGCCGCCGCGCGGGTGGTAGAGGCCGCCGTAGACCGGGAAGCGGACGTTGTCGTAGTCGAGGAAGGGCAGCATCCGGCGCACACCGTCACGGTCGAGAAGGATGGCGTCGTCGCCTTGTGTTATCATGGTGTTGCCGCGGCGCGCGGCATAGTCGCGCTGACCGTCGGAGTGGAAGAGATTGATTATGCCGCGCTGGGAATGCATCACGTTGAAGTTGAGATCTGCCTCAAGACCCTCCCACAACTTCAGGGAATGGCTGTAAAATTCGGAATTGCCGGGCAGATTGTAGTTGGCGCGGACGATGGTGGTGTTGCGGCCCACGTTGCCGCCGCCGAGATAGCCTTTCTCCAGGACCGCGACGTTGGTCAAGCCGTGTTCCTTGGCGAGATAATAGGCTGTGGCCAGGCCGTGGCCACCGCCGCCGATGATCACCGCGTCGTATTCCGCCCGTGGCTGGGGCTCGCGCCAGACGGGTTTCCAGCCGGATTGCCCGCGCAATCCTTCGAGAAACACCCGCCATCCCGAATATCGCATCTGTCGGTTCCCTTTCCGGGCGATGGAAACAACGCGCGGGCCGGGATGCAAAGCAGTTTTGCGACATTTTCGGACGGTTTCCGAAAAAAAGGGCCGGATCCTTCGATCCGGCCCCGTAGCGAGGAGTTCGGGCGGTGTTATTTGGCGAGGCGGAAGTATTCGGCCAGGAAGCTGTGTTCCATGCCAGTCCCGCAGAAGGCGAAGTTCAGGTTCGAGGTCGAGTCGATGTTGCCGCCGGCCACGACCGAGGCACCGGCCATGCCGTCGCCCGAGGCTTCGAAGTCGATGTCGCCTGCGGCGATCATCTGGCTGCCGTACATCTCGATCTTGGACGAAAACTTGATGTCACCATAGGCCAGCAACTGCGCGCCGCCCCCGGGCGCGCAATTGTCGTCGGCACCGAGTACGATGTGGCTGCCGCCGATGTCGCCCTTCGAGATCAGAACGCTGTTGATGAGGCTAACGTTGTTGCCGATCTTGACGTCACATTCCGAGATGATGGCCATGTCCTCGTAGACACCGGCGCTGAGCGTCAGTTCGTTCGAGCAATCCGCCGTGTTCACACGACCTTTCAGGAGTTTGGTGGGGTCGAGCGTCGCCTTGGCGAAACTCGTTGAAGTGTTGTTGCCGTTGCCGGTGCTTATTTGGTGGATGTTGTAGTTGTTGATGTAATCGCGCGCGTAGCGGCTGTTGCGGTCCTGGACGCCGGCAGTGATCAGGTCGAGCCGGTTCAGGATCTTGATGAAGTATTTACCTTCGCGCAGCGCTTCGGCCAGGCCTTCGTTCTTGGGTTCGTTGTTGCCCGTGACGGCAACGACCAGATCGTTAGTGTCCGGCATCGAGACAACGGTACCGGATTCGAAATAGTTGTTGTTGTTGATCGTCACGTAGCTGTTCGAGTGCATGCAGAAGCCGTTGAAATAGGAGTTGTTCGACTGGACGTCGATCACTCCGTCGGCGACGAAGCCCTCCATCAGGCAAGTCGGGTAATAGGTCTCGAAGACCGAGGACGTGCGCACGTCCCAGTCCCAGAGGCCGACGAATTGCAGAAGGAAGGTCGCCACGGGGTTGCCGTTCTGCGAATCGCGTTCGGCGGTGACAAGCACGGCGTTCCGGCTGTTGTTGTCCTGCGTGAAGACGCCGGTGTCGCGGTCCCAGTCGCCGAAGGTGATGTTCTGGTTCTTCACGACCTCGCCGAAGCGGGTCTGCGGCATGTTCTGTTGCGCGACGGCCAGCGCCTTGGTCTTGGCCTCGTCGGCGCTGTGCCACTCGCGTTCGACCAGGGCGGCATGGGCGGCGGCGTCGGCCGTGGCCTGAAGCTGGGTCCGGGCCGAGACGACGCTTGCCACGTCGATGGCGATCCCGCCGAGGATCGCGAGGGCGGACAGGAAAAAGACGTTCACAGCCGTCAGTCCGCCGTCGTCAAGGCGGCGGAAGCGGCTGGCTGCATTCTGCATCTTCTGGGGGCGGGTCATATCAGAACTCCTGTACCATTTGAGCGACCACCTGCATCTGGAACGACGTCAGGGATGTGAAGAAGCCGACCGCGGCGAGGTCGCTGGCCGGCAGGCTGACGACGGTCGTCACGATGCCGTCGTCGCTGATCGTCTGAGAGGTCGCGTTCGGGCTCATCGAGGCCAGCGCGTTCGAGATGTAGGTCTTGGCCTCGTCGGTGGATTCCAGCGTGCCGACCGAAAGCGCGCGGTTGGCATCCTGTGCGACCTGAAGGGCGCGCGCCTGACCGAAGAAGATCAGCGCGGCGTCGGCCACCATCGTCAGGCAGATGACGAAGAACGGCACCCAGAGCACGGCGTCGACCGAGACGGCGCCGTCTTCGCGACGAAAGCGCCGAAGTCCGGCGCCCGCTCTGCGGAAATATCTGGTCTTGCCATGCGTCATGCCGGGCCTCAACTTTCGATGGCGTGCTGTGCCGAGACAGTCACGGTGATGTTCATGAACGACGTGATCAGGCCAAGCGCCATGAGGTCCGCCGCCGGGATCGTCGCCACGGTGGAGATCATGTTGTTGGTGGTGTCGATGGTGGCATCGACGTTCACGTTGGCGCTGAGATGCGAGAGCACGGCCTCGCCCCGATCCTCGACTTCCTGTTCGGTGAGGTAGAAACCGCTGGACGCGAGCCGGTTCAGGTCCTGTATCGCGCGTTGGGCCTGGGCCTGTCCGTTGAACATGAGCGACGTGTCGGCGATCAGCACGACAAAGAAGCCATAGACTGGAAGCCAGAGAACCCCCTCGACGGTGACGGCACCTGTTTCATTGCGCAGGAAAGCCGCCACACGCCGCAATACTGGTACTTGAACCGGACTCATAACGACCCACTCGCTGAATTTCATCGAGGTCATTAAGCATGGTGAATGGGGCGGAATTCAGGGGGTTTGAGACGTTTTTTGTGGAAAAAGTGGCGCAAGATCAGATATTTCCCGGATCACTGTCCGCGACGGCGCGCCAATATGGTCCGCCGCCGCGCAATTGTTCACCGGTTCGCGACCAACTCTCCCCAGGGGTGATCAGAGGCCCTTGGCGCGATAACTGGCCGCCACGCGGTCGATGGCGACGATATAGGCCGCCGTGCGCAGATCCGAGATGTCGTCCCGCGAGCGCCACATGGCGCGCATGGCCTGATAGGCGCTGCGCATGGTGTCGTCGAGACCGGAACGCACCAGTTCCAGTTCGCCCGCGCCGCGCAGGTATTTCTCCTTGAAGCCTGGCGACAGCGTCCAGCCAACGCCCGTGTCGCGCGAAAGCCGCTCCAATTCGTCGACGATGATCTGGTGACGCGATTCCTCCTGTCGGCGCTGCATCCGGCCGAAGCGGATGTGGGACAGGTTCTTGACCCACTCGAAGTACGAGACCGTCACGCCGCCTGCGTTGGCGTACATGTCGGGAATGATGACGGTGCCCTTCTTGCGCAGGATTTCGTCCGCGCCTGCGGTGACCGGACCATTTGCGGCCTCGATGATCAGGGGCGCCTGCACACGCTCGGCATTGTTAAGGTTGATGACGCCTTCGAGCGCGGCGGGGATCAGGATGTCGCAGGCGTGCTCCAGCATCTCGGCGCCGTTCTCGATCCGCCTGCCGTTCGGGTAGCCGGTGACGCCGCCATGCTGGCCTATCCAGTGGCGGACCTCTTCGACGTTCAGACCGTCCTCGTCCAGAAGCGCGCCGTCACGCTCGATGATGCCGATGATCTTGGCGCCGTCTTCCTCGGACAGGAATTTGGCGGCGTGATAGCCCACGTTGCCCAGGCCCTGCACGATGATCTTCTTGCCTTCGAGCGTGCCGGAAAGACCGGCCTCGGCCACGTCTTCGGTATGGCGGAAGAATTCCTGTAGCGCGTATTGCACGCCCCTACCCGTCGCCTCGACCCGGCCCTGGATGCCGCCGGCGTTGACCGGCTTGCCGGTGACACAGGCGCGCGCGTTGATGTCGGTGGTGTTCATGCGCGCGTATTGATCGGCGATCCAGGCCATCTCACGCTCGCCCGTACCCATGTCGGGGGCGGGCACGTTCTGGCTGGGATTGATGAGGTCGCGCTTGGCCAGTTCGTAGGCGAAACGACGGGTGATCCGCTCCAGCTCGTCCTCCTCGTATTCGCGCGGGTCGATGCAAAGCCCGCCCTTGGAGCCGCCGAAGGGAGTTTCGACCAACGCACACTTGTAGGTCATCAGCGCCGCCAGCGCCTCGACCTCGTCCTGGGTGACGGCCAGCGAATAGCGGATGCCGCCCTTGACCGGCTCCATATGTTCGGAGTGAACCGAGCGGTAGCCGGTGAAGGTGTGTATGGCGCCGCGCAGCTTGACGCCGAAGCGCACGGTATAGGTCGAATTGCAGACCCTGATCTTGTCTTCCAGGCCGGGGGCCAGGTCCATCAGCGCGACGGCGCGATTGAACATGAGGTCGACGCTTTCGCGGAACGACGGCTCTTTCAGGTTGGCACCGTCCATGAATGATCCTCCCAGATCGGCGATTCATCGAATCGCGAGATTACCGGCTATAGCCTTGATATTGATCGGACCCTAACACGTTGATGCCGGTACGCAAAAAGTGGTGCGTTCCCCGTGGATAATTTCCCGAGCATGATCAATGCCGGCTTCAGGCGCGGCATTGGAGAGCCGTGGACCATAGAAAACCGCGAAATGCCGCCTCGCGTGTCCAATTTCGGACACAATTCAAATTCAATATAAAAGCGTAGTTAGTTTTGCGCGATTGCCGTTACGTCAGCGCGCCCCAGTAGCGAGTGAGGTCCAATGCGGACTATGCCCATCGGCGCTTTCGGATCAGCCCGTCATCGGAGATCACTCCGCGCAACGGACGGAACGTTCCTGTCGCAGGAGAGCGGCTCGCTGACGATATTCAGCCTGTTCCTCTTTGTCATTCTTCTGATGATCTCGGGCATGGCGGTCGACATGATCCGCCAGGAACACGCGCGCGTCGCGATGCAGAACACGCTGGATACGGCCGTGCTGGCCGCGTCGGGTGTCTCTCAGGGGATGACGCCGGAGCAAGTGGTCAGCGACTATGTCACCAAGGCCGGGTTCGACGCAACCATGGTGCAGATCACGACGACGCAGAACATGACCGGCCAGACGGTGACAAGCCGGTCGGTGGTCGCGACGTCGCCGGTCCGGACCGACACGATGTTCATGGACATGATGGGTGTGAGCTCGCTGACGAGTTACACCGATACCGCCGCCGAGGAGCGGAACCAGAAGATCGAGATCGCACTGGTTCTGGACATCTCGGGCTCGATGAACTGGGACAGCGCGGACAGCAACGTCACGAAGATCCAGGCGCTGAAATCGGCCGCCAAGGAGTTCATCGAGACGATCTTCGACGCGAACGATCCGGCCAACGTCGCGATCTCGATCATTCCCTACAACCATCAGGTCTTCGTCCCAGATTCGATCATGTCGCGGCTGGCGGTGAACGGCTCGACCGCGACCGTGGCGACCGTCGCGCCCTACCCCGGCGCGCTGACAAGCTATGCGCAGGTCAATGCGGATGCGCCCTGCCTGGTCTTCGGCGCCACCGACTTCCAGACGCGTGCCCTGACCGCGTCGGGCACCGTCGACCGCTCGGCCTCGTTCCTTGCGGACCAATTCTACTGGGCGAGGAACGGCGTGGTCCAAAAGGCTTATCAGACGCCTTACGAATGGGCGAAGTGGTGCAACAACACGTACCCGAAGATCCTGCCCTATTCGAACGACGAAGCCGCGCTGAAGACATATATCGACGGGCTGGAAGCCTCGGGCGCGACCGCGATCATTGTCGGCATGAACTGGGGTGTGGCGATGCTGGACCCGAATTTCAAACCGATCGTCGACGACATGGTCAACGCAGGAGAGCTGGACTCTGAGATGGCGATTTTCCCCGGCGGTTACGGGAATGCGGACGTCCAGAAATTCGTCGTGCTGATGACGGATGGCGCGAACACCCAGCAATACGACCTGGAAAACCAGTTCAAGTCGGGCCCGACGCGGATCTGGTACTCGGCCGATGCGGCTTCGAACGGCGGAAGCAACTTCCACGGCTACTTCGTCGAGATGCCGAACAACGCGTCCTCGCAACGCTGGTACAAGCCCGGCTCGCCCTACAATACGGGAGACGACCAGTTCGTCGGCTCAAGCGCCCTGCCGTCGGATGCCGCGCAACTGGACTATCACGAGGTGTACCGCCGCTTCGGAATTCAGTCGATGGCCAAGTTTTTCTTCAAGAACTCGGGCGACACGGCGGCCTACAACGAACATCTGGACCCCCTGGTCCAGGCCGGTTTCGGAACGGCGGATGCGAATACCGCCGAGGTCTGCTCGCGCGCCAAGCAAAACAATGAGATCACGGTCTATACCGTGGCGTTCGAGGCCCCCGCTGCGGGTCAGAGTGTCCTGAGCAACTGTGCCACAGCGCCGGGGTACTATTTTGATGTGGACGGCACACAAATCGGCGATGCCTTTAGCGCCATCGCCAATCAGATCGCGCTGTTGCGGTTGACGGAGTGAAAAATGAGTGTGGTTAACAAGTTTCGCGGGTTTCGCGAGAAAGAGGAAGGCAACGCGACGGTCGAGTTCGTGTTGTTGTTCCCGACCTTCATCTTCCTGTTCCTGACGGGGTTCGAGGCCGGGTATTACATGGTTCGTAACGTGGCCCTGGAACGGGCGACGGATATCGCGGTCCGCGACGTTCGGCTGAGCAACGGCAACGTGCCGGGCTGGGCGGCCTTGAAACGGCGGATTTGCGACGAAGCCGGCATCATCCCGGATTGCATGCGCACCTTGCAGGTCGAAATGCGCGCTGTTCCGAAGGGTCAGGGCGGTGTTGCCACGGCGGTCGGCAACGGCCAGGTGCGCTGCGTCGATACGGGCGCGCCGGCGGGCGTCGATCAGACGGGCTTCTACAGCCTCGGTAGTGAGAACCAGATGATGCTGGTCTCGGTCTGTTCGTTGTCGAAGCCATTGTTCCCGACCACCGGTATCGGCGTGGGCATGAAGATCGACCAGGAGGGCAACTATGCCCTGGTCGCGACGACCGCCTTCGTGGCCGAACCCGGCAACCGTGCCATGGGCGGCAACGGCAACTCGTCGGCGACCAACGGCAATTCGGGCAACAGCTCGGGCAACGGCGCGTTGACCACCACCGGCAACCAGGGCAACGGCAACGGAGGCAACCCGTGATGAAGACCTCGTTCTTCCGCCGCTTTTCCAATTCGGAGAAGGGCAGTCTGTCGGTGGAGGCGGTCTTTGCGCTGCCGATGCTGGTCTGGGCGATCACCGCGACCTTTGTGTTCTGGGACGCGTTCAAGACGCTGAACATCACGCAAAAGGCCACGTACACCGTCGCAGACATGCTGTCGCGCGAGACCCAGGCGATCGACGGCGACTATCTGGTCGGTCTGCATGAGTTGTTCGACTATCTGTCGACCTCGCAGGGCGACAATGCGCTGCGGGTCACAGTGGTGCGGATGCAGTTGGACCAGTCGACCGGCGTCAAGTCTTACAATCTGGTCTGGTCGCAGGGCGTGGGCGGCATCAGCGGCTATACGGACCTGACCGCAATCCAGGCGCGTCTGCCGGATATGGCCCCGGGCGATCAGATGATCGTCGTGGAAAGCGAACAGGAGTGGTCGCCGGCCTTTACCGTCGGGCTTGCGAATTACCGTTTCCGCGAAGTGGCGATCTCGCGCCCGCGCTTTGCGCCGCAGCTTGTCTGGGGCGGGAATGCCCCGCAGACAGGCGGCAGCGTCTGACGCAGACGTCGCTAGGACGCGCGCATCTCGGGCAGGATGCCGAGCGTCAGCGCGGTCAGGGCCTCGGCCATGGCGCGTGATTGACCGGCGGAGACCACACCTCCGACCCCGATCACGCGCCCGCGTTGCCACCAAAGTCCCGGTACCCAGCCTTGCCCCACCGGCTCCTTCAGTTTCACGAGGAACCCATTGGGCGGTTTGAAGGAAAATGGCCCGCGCTCTACCGAGCGGACGTTGTCCACCTCCGTCAGGACACGTCCGCTTTCGGTCTTGAGAACCTTGTTCGTCAGAACGATACGATCCCGCCCGGCACGGCGCAGCCGGTCGGCCAGCCAGAGCGCCACGAGCGCGCCGGCGATGAACGCGATCTGGTAGCCGAGCGACGGCTGACCGGCGACGACGACCCAGAGAAGCACGCCTGCAAGGCCCGCGGTGCAGACGACACCGAGCCAGAGGCGCGGCGCAGACGCACCGAGCACCATCAGTGTCACCTCGTCGCGGTCCCCGCTCATGCGCGGACCATCGCGCGCGCCAGGTCCCAGTGCATGCGCTTGATATCCTCCTTGCCCAGACGTCCGCCGCCCCGGAACCAGGTGATGTAGCCCAGAAGCATGGCCAGCATGGCGCGGGTCGTCACGCTGACGTCTTCGAAATGGAAGTCCCCCGTGACGAGGCCATCGGCGAGGATCTGCTCCAGTTCGCTCTCGTAGTCGCGTCTGAGCTTCTGGATCACCCTGAAGTTCTCGTCCGTGAGGTTCCGCAATTCCATGTAGGAGATGAACACCTTGTCGCGAAGATCGAAATGATACTCGACGTGGAAATCGACGAAGACCCGAAGCCGCTCCGGCGGGGTCGTGCCGCCCCGTGCCTTGTCCCATGCGGCATCCAGCGCCAGCAGGTGATCGCGCATCATGTCGAAGAGCAGCGTCTGCTTGTCGGGGGTGTAGAGATAGAGCGCGCCGGCGCGGACGCCGACCTCGGCTGCGATTTCGCGCATCGAGACAGCGGCGTAGCCCGAGCGCGCGAACAGCTTCAGCGCCGCGTCCTGTATCGCGGGTCCGGTGATCTCGGCATGTGATCCTGCTTTGCGCGCCATCGCTCCGTTGTAACTGAACGGGTGTTCATATCAATCCCGCATCGCATCGTCTGGTCAAATCGCCGGTCGGGGCCTAGTGTGCCGCCATGATCCGGATCGTGGCTCCTTTCGCATTTTGCATTCTGACGGCCTGCGGCGACTGGCCGGAAGTGCCGGGCTCGGTCGCCCAGGGGCGGAGCGGGAGCTGGCCTGCCCTTGTGCCTTTGACAGATGTCATCGGTCTGCCCACGGAGGGCGCGACGGGACAGGACGAGGCCGGACGCCTGGACGCAAGGGCCGACGCCTTGCGGGCCCGGGCGGCGGTTCTCCGCGCGCCCGTTCCCGACAGCGACGCCTTCGAGGCGTTGCGAGCGCGCATGGCCGGCTGAACGCGCATTGCCCCGCCGCGTCCGACAGGCTAACACCGCCCCTGCCAATTGAACGGAAAACGGATCATGACCACGCCCCTTCGCCTTGGAATCGCGGGACTTGGCACCGTCGGTGTCGGTGTCGTTCGGATCGTGCAGCGCCATGCCGACCTGCTGGAGGCGCGGACCGGACGGCCGGTGACGATCTCGGCCGTCTCGGCCAGGAGCCGCGACAAGGACCGGGGCGTCCGGTTGGGCGGATATGCCTGGGAGGACGACCCGGTGGCGCTGGCGACGCGCGAGGACGTGGACGTCTTCGTGGAACTGATGGGGGGCGAGGACGGCCCGGCCAAGGCCGCGACCGAAGCCGCCATCGGAGCGGGCAAGCACGTGGTCACCGCCAACAAGGCGATGTTGGCGATCCACGGTCAGGCGCTGGCCGAAGCCGCCGAGGAAAACGGCGTCTCGCTGCGCTACGAGGCCGCCGTCGCGGGCGGCATCCCGGTGATCAAGGCGCTGACCGAGGGGCTGGCAGGCAACGAGATCAGCCGGGTCATGGGCGTGATGAACGGCACCTGCAACTATATCCTGACGCGGATGCAGGATGCGGGCCTGGATTATCAGACCGTATTCGCCGAGGCCGAGGCGCTGGGATACCTGGAGGCCGATCCGACGCTGGACGTGGGCGGCATCGACGCCGGCCACAAGCTGGCGATCCTGGCCGCCATCGCCTTCGGGACGCAGGTGGATTTCAATGGCCTGAGCATCGAGGGGATCGAGCGGATCACCATCGAAGACATCGAACAGGCCGCAGACATGGGCTATCGGATCAAGCTGTTGGGCGTCGCCCGGCGCACCGGGCGCGGGCTGGAGGCGCGGATGACGCCCTGCCTGGTGCCCATGACCTCGCCGCTGGGACAGTTGGAAGGCGGGACGAACATGGTCGTCCTGGAAGGCGACAGCGTGGGGCAGATCGTGCTGCGCGGTCCGGGCGCGGGAGAAGGGCCGACGGCCAGCGCGGTGATGTCGGACGTCCTGGACATCGCGCGCGGCAACACCCTGCCCGTCTTCGGCATCCCGGCGCGGGAACTGACAGCGCCGGAGCCTGCCGTGGCCTCGGCGCCGGCCGCGTTCTACCTGCGGATGACGCTGATCGACAAACCGGGCGTCCTGGCCAAAATCGCGACGGTTCTGGGGGATGCGGGCATCTCGATCGACCGGATGCGGCAGTACGGGCATACCGACCCGAACGCGCCAGTCCTGATCGTCACCCACAAGACCGGTCGCGAGGCGCTGGATGGCGCAATGGCGGCGATGGAGGGAACCGGGGTTCTGGCCTCGCAGCCCGTCGCGATCCGGATCGAGGACGTCTGATCTGTCTCAGAAGAAGACGCGCCAGAACCCGGAACTCATCGCTTCGGCGGCGGCGAGCGCGACGAACAGGACACGGATGCCGAGTGCCTGAAATCTCTGGATCAGCAGCACGGTTAGAAACATTGTCATGCCGAGCGTGCCAAGGCCGATCACACCCGCATGGGCGGCATTGTCCCAATAGCTGAACGGGCTGATGAAGACCCAGTCGGTCAGCGGCCAGAAATGCTGGCGCGCGTCGTGGGTGTGAAGCGGGAAATCGAAGGCCAGGTGCAAGAGCGCCGCGCCGGAGAACACGACGATCAGGGTCCATCTTCGCCAGGCGGCGAGGGCCAGCAAGAGCCCCCAGAGAACGAAGCTGTTGTCGACCGCGAAGACCGATTGCCATGCGTCGGAATAGTAATATTCACGGAAGACGGTCTGGGCCGGGATGCCCAGGCCCCATATCGTGACCGACACCATGACATAGAGGGAAACGTCCGGCGCCAGCGACCCGGCCAGTGCAGCGGCGAGCGAGCCCTTTCGGTCGGGACGTGCGAATGCGCCTGCACCGAAGATCAGGTGGGCCGGTGTGTTCATCCGCGGCCCGGCGCCAGGATCACTCGAAATCGCTGGAATTGATTGCGCGCAGGATCTCGCGCCGGACCAGCTTGCGCACGTTGCGCGTGATGCGTTCGCCCAGTTCGCCCTGCAATTCCTCGCGGATCAGCTTGGCGACAAGGGGTCTCAGCAGCTCTTCGTCGATGCCCTCGAGTGCGTCTTCGGTCAACGAGCCGACAGGTTCCACGGTCGGGGCGGCGTATGACGGTTCGTCCTCGTCCGATGGGGGCCTATCAGCGTCGTCGTCGGGTTCATCCGGCGCCACGTCCGCCTCGGGCTTGGCGAGCGCTTCGCTGAGCGCCGCCTCGAAGTCGTCATCGTCGGACGGTTCCGTGTCAGCCGATGCGTCGGTCGTCGCTTCCTGCACCTCGGGGTTCGATTCGTAGGGTTCGAGACGCTCGGAAAAGCCGTTATGTCCCGGCCCCGGCGGCGGCCCCAGCTCGTCGCCATCCATGCGGGCGTGGAAACGCCCCACCATATCGTCGGGGTTCCGGAACGGACGCAGCTCGGCCGATTCCGGCGGCGACGTGTCGCTGACGTCTTCGGCCATCGGGGCCTCCTGTGCCATCGACGTGTCGTCCGCCTCGTCCTGGGCGGCGGCCTGCCGTGCGTGGCGGAACCTGACGCGGGGCGATTCGGTGACCGGTTCGTCGTCCTTGGCGTCCTCGTCCCGAGACGTCACGGGCCGGACCAGCGAGAGCCGGTTCAAGCGCAGTGCAGCGTCTTTCGCCTGATCGCGTTCCGCTTCGTCCGGTGGCCGGCTGTAGACCATCCGGTCGGGCCGATGCTGGGACTGATCCTCGCTGCCGTCGGGTTCGTATTCGTCTTCGCGCGACGATACCGCCGCCTCGAGTTCGGCAATGCGATCTTCGAGCGATTTCGCCGCGCGTCCTTTTGAGACGGCTTTCTCGACGCGTTGCGCATCGGTCAGCACAAGTGCGCCCGGACCCTTGGGCAGGTCGGGACGGCGCGTGCGCGGAACCTCGCTCGACACGAGGCGCCGGACAGACGACAAGACGTCTTCGACGTCGGTTCTTGACGCGGAATCAGACATAAAAACACCATTCCTGCCCCCGGGTGGTGGACAGGGTACCCCCTGCCCGGCCCGCAGACAACCGAAGGATTAAGAATTGGTTACTCTTTGCCGAGTGCCCTGAGCACGCGGTCGAGACGCTTTCCTTCCGGGCTGACCAGATGACCGGGCGCGTCCTTGACGGCGTTGTAATACGCGGCCGGGTCGTAGATCGGCACGTTCAGTCCAAGGCGTTCGGCGGTGAGAAGTCCCGTGGCATCAAGCACCTGATAAACGGCGAGATAGCGGTCCACCTCGGCGGCGACGCGGGTGGTCTGGGCGTCCAGAAGCTCCTGCTCCTGGTCGAGAACCTCGAGCGTGGTGCGCGCGCCGAGTTGCAACTCTTCGCGCACGCCTTCAAGCGCCAGTTGCGCTGCTCGGACCTGACGCTCCGAGGCGTCGATGCTGGCCACCGCGACCGCCAGGTTGGCATAGGCGTTGCCGACCTGCTGATCGACGAGGAGCCCGGTGGTGTAGAGCTGCGCGCGCACCTGATCTTTCTGGGCCTGGGCCTGGCGCTGACGCGAGGCGATGGCGCCGCCCTGATAGATCGGGCCGGTCAGGTCGAGACCGAGCGACAGGCTGTCGTCACCGTCGTCGTCCACCGCCACGCGGCCCGAGGCATTGAGAGAGGGATACATCCCGCGCGCGGCCTGTTCGACCACGAGTTCGACGGCCTTCACCTGATGCTGGACCTGCCGGATTTGCGGGTTCTCGGCTCGCGCGATGTCGCGGGCGGCGGCTTCGCTGCCGGGGATCGCCGGGGGAGAGGGCGGCGGGGCGAGACGGCCGGGGTATTGGCCGACGACGGCCTTGTACTGTTCCTGCGCGCGCGCCAGGCCGCCCTGTTCGGCCGCCAGACCGCTGCGCGCGGCGGCCAGCCGCGCTTCGGCCAGCGAGACGTCCGTGCGCGTCACCTCGCCCACCTCGAACCGGTCACGGGTGGCTCGAAGTTGTTCGGTCAGAAGGCGGACGTTGTTCTGGCGCAGATTCACGAAGGCTTCCGAGCGCCGGACATTCATGTAGGCGGTGACCGTGTTCAGAAGTATGGTGTTCTCGATGTCGACCAGCGCGGCGCGGGTGGCGAGGACGGTCTCCTTCGCCGCCTCGATCGCCAGTTGCGAGCGGCCGAAGTCATAGAGAAGCATGTTCGCCGTGACCGAAAGCGCGCCGGTCAGTTCGTCTCCGAACGAGGGATCGTTGTAATCTGCGCCAAGCGCGTAAGAGAGCGCGGGCCGGAGAGTTGCGACCGCCTGCGCGACATCCTCGTCCGCGGCACGCAGGACCGCGCGGTTCTGGGCGATCAGACCGCTGTTTCGGTAGGACGTGACAAGGGCGTCGGTCAGCGTCTCGGCAAGTGCGGGTCCGGATGCCACGGCTACAGCCAGGGCTGCGCCGAGGGTTTTCAGGTTAAGGCCTCTCATGACATTCCCTTGTCTCAGAACTCTTCGTGCGGGGCGTCCTAGAGGACGAACGCCCGGTTGGCCTCGAACCCCGGCAGCACCGGCGCGCCGGCATTGAACGCGAAACGCCATGTGACCTGACCGTCGATGCGGTAGCCCACCCGCACCACGCCCAGCGCACCTTCCTGGAAGATCGCCACGATCCGGCCGCCGTCCTTGAGCTGATCGGTGATCGCTTCTGGCAGATGCTGAACCGCGCCCTGAAGCATGATCACATCGTAGGGCCCGTGCTTGGCCGCGCCATCGGCAAGCGTGCCCTCGACGATGGCGGCGTTGTCGGCCCCGGCTTCGGCCAGGGCGCGCTCGGCCTCGGCGGCGAAGTCGGGGTTCTCTTCGAGACCCACGACCGCCTCGGCCAGATGAGCGGCCAGCGCGGTGGAATAGCCATAGCCCGCGCCGATATCCAGCACCAGTTCATCGGGCTGGATGTTCACCGCCTCGAGCATCTTGGCCAGCGTACGCGGCTCGAGCACGACGCGGCCGCCGCCGAGGTCGACGTTTTCACCCACATAGGCCGCCTCGCGCCGGTCGGCCGGCACGAACAACTCGCGCGGGATACGCAGCATGGCCTCGATGATCGGAAACTTGGTGACATCGGAGGGACGCACCTGTGTATCCACCATGGTCGTGCGGCGTTGGGCGTAATCGGCCATCAGCTAAACTCTTTCGTTCAGAAGCGTCCGCATCGTTCAACCACAGATGGGCCTGCCGGGCAAGCGGCGCGACGCCGGGGCGGGCGTAATATTTCGTTCCTCTCGCGACAGGCCGTGCTGTCGCGGCTCGACGGCCCTTAATGAGCGGCGGACCGACGCAATCGGTCGCCAAACATGCCACTTTCCCTGTTCCGGGCCAGAAAACAAGCGCTCCATCAGTTGCGCAACGCTCGTATGGTGCGCATAGTTCGGCGAGAACCAGTTACTTGTTTGGACATATGGCACAGCGCAAGACACCCAAAAGTTCTTCGGAGCCGCTTCTGAAGGCCGCGCAGGCCACTCGGAGTTTTGTCCCCTTTGCTTTCGTCTTCAGCGTCTTCGTCAACCTGCTGATGCTGACCGGGCCAATGTTCATGCTGCAGGTTTATGACCGGGTCCTGGGATCGCGGTCGGAAGAGACACTTGTCGCGTTACTGGTCCTGGTGCTTTGTCTGTATGGGCTCATGTGGCTTCTCGATTTTGCGCGAACACGGCTTATGGCACGGTACGGGGCGCGGTTTCAGACAGCGCTGGACGACGAGGTGTTCCGCGCGCAAATCCATCAGGTGCAGTCTACCCGCCCGGAAGCGAGAACGGCAGGACGCGATCTGGAGGTGATCCAGGGCTTCTATTCGTCGCCGGCCCTGACTGCCTTGTTCGACGCCCCGTTTACGCCTTTGTTCATAGCGATCATCTTCATCTTTCATCCCTGGCTTGGATGGTTCGCGCTGTTTGGCGCCCTGACGCTGGTATGTATACTGGCGTTAAACCAGCTGCTGACATCGCGGCGCGTTGCCGAAGCGCAGGCGACGCTGGAACAGGCGCATCGCTTCGGAGACAATGTGCGGCTGGCGTCCGATCTGGTTCGCAGCCAGGGCATGCTCGGCTCGGTCACCGAACGATACGTTCGCAGCCGGGTCGACGCTTTGCAAAAGAACATGATCGCGGTCGACTGGACGGGGGCCTTCTCGACCTTCACGAAGACGCTGCGCCTGACGCTTCAGTCGCTTGTCCTGGCGCTGGGAGCCTGGCTTGTCCTGAAAGGTGAAATCACGGCCGGTGCGATGATTGCCGCCTCGATTCTTCTGGGCCGGGCACTGGCGCCGATCGAACAGGTCATCGCCCGGTGGCCGCAGATCGCGCGGACGCGCCAAGCGCGCCGGTCGCTGAAGGCGTTCCTAGACGACCTGCCCGAGCCTGTGACACGAACGCAATTGCCCCGGCCCGAGGGGCAATTGGACGTCAGGGGTCTGACGATCACGACCGCGCCCGGAAAGCCGCCGGTTTTGTACAACGTCAGCTTTTCGATGGCGCCGGGAGAAGTCATCGGCGTGATCGGGCGGAGCGGATCGGGAAAGACGACCATCGCGAAGACGATCCTTGGACTGATCGAGCCGAATATTGGCGAAGTTCGGCTTGGCGGTGCCCTTGTCAGCCACTACGGCGCCGAGGACCTGGGGCGGCATGTGGGCTATCTTCCGCAGGACCCCATGCTTATCAATGGCACCATCGCGGAGAACATCGCCCGCATGTCGCTTGCGCCTCCGAGCGATATGGTCGTTGCGGCCGCGAAAAAAGCCAAAGCGCATGAGCTGATCCTGTCCTTGCCGGACGGGTACGAGACCCGGATCGAAAACAATCGCCTGGAGTTGTCGGGAGGTCAGAAGCAACGGATTGCCTTGGCGCGCGCGCTTTTCGGGGACCCCGTTCTTCTGGTTCTGGATGAGCCGAATTCGGCGCTGGACCAGGAGGGCACAGAGGCGCTGAATGCGGCCGTGCGGGATATCAAATCGGAGGGCCGGTCGGCCATCATCATGACGCACCGCCCCATGGCGATCTCGGAATGCGACAAGCTTGTCGTCCTCGACAAGGGACAGGTCAAAGCCTTCGGACCGCGTGACGAAATCATCCGCTCGATGATGAAGAACTCCAGCGACATCCAGCATGTCATTGGACGGGCTGACGCGACATGAGCGAGCGTCCGACATATAGCGCCCGACTGCCCCTTGTCCTTGGTTTCTCGGCCTTGGTCCTGCTTGTCGGCGTCCTGGGTGTCTGGAGCGTGAATACCGAAATCGAAGGCGCGATCATTGCCGACGGGGTGGTCGTCGTCGAAAACAATCGTCAGATCGTTCAACATGCCGAAGGCGGCATCGTCGGGCGGATTCTTGTCCGCGACGGCAATGTGGTGGACGCGGGCGATCTGCTGATCGAACTCGATGATACCCTGCTTCGCTCCGAGCTTGCCGTGGCCGAACTGCGTCTGATCGAGCTTCAGGCCCGCCGCGCCCGGCTTGAAGCGGAACGGGATGAAGCGCCAAGCATTCGGTTCCCTGAAGCGCTTTTGACCCATACGGGCGCTGCTGCGGCGGATCAGGTTGAAGGTCAACGTGTGCTGTTCGCCGCCCGCAAAGAGACGTTCGGCAAAGAACTGCGTCAGTTGGCCGAGCAGATTTTGCAGACCGGAAATCAGATCGAGGGCACCGAGGCGCAGCTTTCTGCTCTGATCATCCAGGAGGAACTGGCAAGGGAGGAGCTTGACGTCCAAGAGAGCGCTCTGGAACGCGGCCTGGTTCAATCTCAGCGCGTGTCGGCTCTGCGCCGCGAAGTGGCAGGTCTATCGGGAGAGATCGGCAAGCTGCGCGCGGACATCGCCCGGTTCAAGGGCGAGGTCGCGTCACTTGAGATCGAACGCGTGAAGCTGGAAAACTCTCGACGGGAAGAGGCGATCACCGAGTTGCGCGACATCCAGTTCCGGGAACTGGAACTGGTCGAGGAGCGGAACAGCTTGCGCAAGCGACTGGACCGGTTGGACATCAGGGCGCCCGTGTCCGGCATCGTCTACGGCTCGACGGTGTTTGCAGAAAACGCCGTCATACAGCCCGCGGAGGCGCTGATGTACGTCATTCCCCAGGACCAACCCCTTGTCGTGAACGCGCGTGTCGAGGCAATCCACATCGATCAGGTCTATGTCGGCCAAACCGCATCGTTGCGCTTTCCGACGTTCAATCAGCGCATCACACCGGAAGTCGCAGGCCTTGTCACCGCAGTGTCTGCGGACATTCTTCAAGATGAGATGACGGGTGCGACCTATTACAAGGTCGATCTGATTCCGAATCCCGAGGAACTGCTGAAGCTGCGCGACCAGGCCTTGTTGCCGGGCATGCCTGTGGAGACCTTTCTCAGGACAGACAGGCGGACGCCGCTGTCGTATCTAACAAAACCGTTTACCGACTATTTCGGACGGTCGTTCCGGGAGAGCTAGGGTGTCCCGTCTCAAGGCTGGCAATATCATTTTTCTACAGGCGCTGATAAAACCTTTGAAGGGATGGACGATTGGAGCCCCAACACGCCCAGCAGATCACCGACAGAGCGAGAGCAGCGCAGCGCAGAACTCGAAGCCAAGCAAATCGGCTCTGGGCCTCCAGACAACCTTGACAATCGCCACTTATGTCTATCTTCCGACACCTGCTCACATGTGATGAGCATGGTCGTTGCTCCAGATTCAATGAAACGAATTACCGACCAATGGTAAAAACGCCATACATCATCAATCGTAAAATGGTAATAGGCAACCGCCCTGCGGGTCCTTATGGCCCAAGCGCCAATAGACCAAACCCATCTCATGCAGTAACATGAATGATGTCGCTGCCACGCGCGTCGAATCAGGTGAAGAGTAAACTAGGAAAATTCAGAGGTTGATTATTCTTAATGGCTATGCGCTTTCGAGAAAGAGTACCTTTGTGCTTAGCTGAACCGTTCCGAGAAGGCAAAACATCCTCACTCGTACTCAGCTTGAGAACAACCGGCGATATCAATTGAGAATGCGTTTTTTTCAAAATTCTCTCCGCATTCTGTACACGAAGTTCTCCTTCAAATCTCTCGAATTGGATGTTGCCAAGTTTTTAGCGCTACGCATCATAGGAGCGGTGTTGTGGCTGCTTTATACAATCGTGCTTGCGCGATCCCTTGATCTCGAAGAATTCGCCATTGTCGTATATTCAATCAATGTCGGAATGCTGTCTGCGTTGGTAATATCTCTTGGCAACGAAATAGCTTTGCTTCGCTTTGTTGCAAGAAGTTGGGGATTTGCAGACGCCTCTACCTTTCGCGCAGTATTAGTGAAATGCCGAAAAGAAGTGTCGTATTTCGGGTTCATATTCCTTCTCTTTATGGCTATTGCTCATTGGGCTGGCCTCGAAACGCCAGCGACTGACGATTTGACTGTCGCGATCTTGTGTGGCGTCATCGGAATAATCTCTGCTCAGACCAGTTTGAGTCAGGACTTTCTGCGAGGCGCTGGCTACATTTGGCAGTCACAAATTGGATTCAATATCATTAGAACGGTGGTTCCGACTGTCTTGAGCTTTGCCTGGGCCGTGTTCTTTGATCTTACCGTACTTATAGCGCTCACTATTTATGCGATTTCAGTTATCCTCTCGATGTTCGTGCAAGAACTTATCGTCTTCTTGGCTCTGAGCCGATATCAAGGAAGCGGCACTGAAGACGTACAAACGCCTAGCGTCAGATTTGAAGCTATGAAAGTCTGGCCTGGGAATATCGCAAATGCCATTCAGATGCGGTCAGGTGGTCTCATCGCCGGTCTAGTCCTCAGTCCTGAATATACAGCATTGTTTCTTGCGGCAGAAAGATTTGCCAATGTTGCGCATTTTCCAATTGCCGCGGTGACTCAAGCATCGGCGCCTGCAATTGCAAGAGTTGCATCCCTTCGAAAAGAAGAAGCGCAAGCCTACTTGCGCAACGCAAGTCGTTTAATGATGATCGGCGCATCGATGGGATGTTTCCTGGCCCTGGGACTTGGCTGGGTCGGTTTGTTTCTGCTGGGTTCCGAGTACGTCCAGGCCTTTCCGATTCTTTGCGTGATCCTGGCGGGGTATTTTTCTTGGTCCTTTTTCGGCCTTGGACAGATAGCCCTCCAAAATCTCGGCCATTTTGACAAGTTCAGTATAATTAGCGTCGTGGGGTGCTGTCTGTGTGTGCTGGCGAGTGTGGCGGGAGCTCACCTGATGGGCTACATTGGACTGGCTTTCGTCTACAGTTTAAGCTGGTGGGCAACGAATGCGGCGTTCGTATTTGCTGTTTATCATATTACAGGTAGGAGTGTTGGCGTTTCGGCGTTGACAAGACAGTCATGATGTCGAAACCGGGTGATATTGCTGGGTGAACCTATGAAGATCTGTATCGTTTCGGAGATCTTTTTTCCTCAGCATCCTGGAGGCGCTGAGCTTTCCAGCCTAGAAGCAGCGCGCAATCTTTCGAGCATGCACGACGTTGTTGTGCTCTCTCTCGGACGGAATGGGTCTGTCCAGGCCCCGGTCGGCGAACAAGATACCAACGAGGATTTTCGCGCCTACCGCGTTCCTTTTAAGAATATCTATCTACCCAGTATTGAAGAGCGGCCCGCAACCAAGTTTCCGAAGGCGATATGGCACATTAAGAACGTTATTGGGGCCGTCGACAAAAAGTATTTGAAGGACTTCTTAAGAATGGAGGCTTTTGATGTGGTGTATGCTCAGAATGCCACAAGGCTGCAGCCGGCACTTTTCGAAGTATGCGCGGAGCTCGACTTGCCTGTATGCCAGCATTTGCATGACTATGCATTTCTATGCCCCCGCACGAGCATGTTTAGGGACGGGCGGAACTGTAGTTCGCAATGTTTCGACTGCAAAATTCTCACCTTTCGAATGCGGTCAGCCTGTGAGCACGTCGATACCGTTATTTCGGTTTCTGATTTCTTGAAAAACAAGTTCCTGAAGAATGGTATCTTTCGCGAAGCGGATCACGCGGTTCTTCACAATCGAACATTGCCGGCATCCTCTGTGTCTGATGCCAAGAAGGGCTTTGCCGCTCACCCCTTGGACGGTCCGTTTACATTCGGATATCTGGGTGCGGTAAAGAAGGAAAAGGGTATAGAAATCCTGATAGAAGCGTTCGCATCATCCTTGGATAGCGTGGATGCCAGATTACTGGTCGGCGGTATTGGCGAGGAGAGTTATGTTCGCGATCTCAAGGCTAATTTGCCCAAAAAAGTCCGTGAGAACATCGAGTTTATGGGGCACGTGGACCGAGATTCCGTCCTTCTCCAAAGCGACGCCGTCATCGTACCCTCAGTTTGGGAGGAACCTCAGGGGCGCGTTCTCATCGAGGCCGCCGTTCTAGGCATACCCGTTATCGCTTCAAAGTCCGGAGGAATTAGCGAAGTTGTTCGCGAAGATAGGATCGGGTGGCTGTACTTGCCGACCGATGTTTCAGAACTGAAAAGCTTGATTGTGCGGGCTGCTCAAGAGGGAAAAACCGTTTGGCGGTCAAAGGCATACGAAAGATTTCCTGGACTGGAAAGCTACGCAGGAACTGCTGAATCATCAAAATACTACGAAAGGCTAAATGCGATACTCGAGGAAACTGTAGAAAAAAAATCGGCCAAGCTGACTTCCGATTCAGATGCGTAGAGGCAGAAAGAAGTTACATCTGGTTGTAAACGGCAGGTTTCTAACAAGAAAGCTGACTGGAGTAGATCGGACCGCTCTTGAGATTACCCGTAGACTAATTCGACTCTCCGGCACCGCTTTCGACGTGACCGTTGTAGCCCCAAAGGCAGAGTTTGATCGCTCAGCCTTGCCCGAAGAAAGTTTGGTGACATGGGGTCATTTGAAGGGGCATCTTTGGGAGCAATTCGAGCTTCCGTTCTACCGCCGTGATGGGGTCCTGATCAATCTGGCGAATACCGGCCCGCTTTTACGTAAGAACCAGATTATCATGGTTCACGATGCCCAGACTTTCACTCACCCGGAGTCATATGGATGGCTCTTTTCCCGTCTCTACCGGGCTGTTCTGCCAGTGCTTGCCAGAAGAGCGCGGAAGGTTGTTACCGTGTCGCAGTATTCGAGATCACAACTTTGCAATTTCCTGGCAATCGACGAGCGTAGGATATCTGTGATTCCCAACGGCTCTGACCATCTCAGTACAAACCGCGAAGATCACTTTGTATTGGAGCGACTCGGACTGCCTTTCGGTGGGTATTTTCTGCTATTCTCCAGCAGCTATCCCCATAAAAACATGCGCTTCCTTCTAAGAGCTTATCTCGGAATCCCGAAACCGATGAGACTTCCAATCGCAGTCGTAGGGCAGATTGGAGACGACATTTGGCCGGAACATTCCGTTATGTCAGATCAAGGCGTTAATGTTCTGGGACGGGTTTCAGACAATGATCTTGGCCCCCTCTACAAAGGCGCCAGAGCGCTACTTCTACCATCCCTGACCGAAGGATTTGGCTTGCCCGCACTGGAAGCAATGTCGTTTGGGTGTCCCGTGATTGCGTCGAATGGTGGTGCGTTGCCTGAAGTCTGTGGCGGCCTTGCCGTTAATATTGATCCGTGCGACGAAACAAGTTGGCAGTCGACTATGAAGGCGGCCTTCCACGACGAGGCGTACCATTTGACGCGACGGGACGCTAGGAAACAGCACGCGTCCCGATTTACATGGGACGCCGCGGCACAGGGCCTACTAGACGTCGCTTCGGCGGAGTTCCTTTGACATGGTGTCCTATTCAATAGCCGACACTCGATCGCGCCAGGATGACCATGATTCATCCGCTGAAACGAATTCCGCAATAGCCGATAAAGCGTATTCCACTAGGAAGTTCGAAGATTTCAAGGTATTCTTGATTGCGCTCGTCGGTTTTCTTCTAGTAGCAAACGTTCCTGTCAATCTGAATAATCAGTTGAACATTCGCGCCAGCGACTTGGTTGCTGTTACGGTACTGAGCCTGTGGTGTTTCGGACCACTACGCATTGCCTCCAGCGCCGGCGTATTGATGATTGGCATTGGAATCATGACCGCTCCGGCCGCAGGTCTAGTTCACGACATGATGTCCGGCAACATGGAAGCAGTCATATTCCCAGGTAGGCTTCTCATCTACCTGCCTGCCGCTGCGTTTCTATTTTGGATGATCGACACGGACAGACGATTATCCGCGTTTTTGCTTGGTATTTTCATCGGAGCGTTGGTTGTTGCCACGTTTGCGGCGGCCCAGAAACTCGGGATCGTTTCGAACTCGAACTTTCTCACGCCCGTTGGTTCCGAAGTGATTTGGGCTCCGGATGGCAGCATACGGCATTCAGCCATTTGGGAGCATCCCAACGAATTGATGCAAGTCCAGACAGTAGCAGCCTGTTCGGTGCTTGCCTATCGAAGGACCGAAAAGCTGTCACTTCTTCGCATGCTAGCATTCTTGGGTATTGTGGCACTCACCTATTTCGCGACGCAAACACGCGCAGGAGTCGTGATCGCGTTGGCGGCAATCTTCCTATACATGGTAACCAGCCGCATCGGGATCATCCAATGGATGGTTACATACGGGATTTTTTGCTCGCTCGTATTATTGTTTTCTTTCCCCGAGGAGATCTTGGGTCCCAGATGGGTCGGTGGTGATGGGTCCCTTTCTGCGCTCGACAACATTTCCCAACGCTTTCGTACAGCAATAGGATCGTTAGGCATCTCGATGACACATCCGCTTGGACTAGGCTTGGACGCCCGCCGCGACGCAATTTACGAGCTCACTGGCTCTCCTGCGTCTCACAATAGTTTCGCCAGCCTTGGTATCGCTTACGGCATTTTCTGGCTTCTATTAGTTTGCGTTCCCATTTTCATAAGACTTTGGCAATACGCTGTTCAGCGACCATCGTCTTTCTCAGTCTTCATTCCATTTCTTGTCGCTCTCTTGATGCTTTCCATCGAGGACTCGGTTTTCTCACCGAGTATGTTGTTTCTTGCGCTTGTTCTATTTTTCCTCTCCGGCCTCCGCACCCCCCAGTTCAGTCAGAGCAGATAGACCTCTCTGTGCCGATCTCGACCGCGTCGGCGAGATGGTCGAAGTCAGTGTCGTTGAGCAGCTGCTCGCCGGTCTTTGTTTGACCCAATTATGGAGTTTGGCGGTGAGTGCTTGACCAACATCGAAGCGTCCAGCCCTTATCACGCACGAACACCAACCGAGTGGCAACGGGCGAACCCTGCAGGCCGCCTTTCAGGCGCAAAAGGAGCTCGGACACACGCGCACTCATGATTGCAGACAAGCCCCTTATGGTTTTACCAGCTATTCGGTGCGATGCCCGCGAGCCGGTTGATAAGCATCGCGTTGTTGTCCGTACCCGGTGGCACGCGACGCCAGTCGCTGGACCCAGAGATCGCGGCGAGACAGATCGGGGAGGCTGATTCTCAGCGAATCAGCTGCAAATATTGCCATCTTCAAATGTGAAGGAGAAATCTCCGCCAAGTTATCCACATGAGATTTGCAACCTGACTCATGCATTATTGCAACCTGATAAATGACAATATTCAACCATTTCCTCTAGGCTAAATCGAATTGTATCAGCGTTACAGTCATTTGTGAAATCTGGTCGTCAAAACGCATTCGCATCGTACAACCTCAAGCGACATTCACAATGATTGACCCTGGGGCAACGGGAAGCTTTAATCCAAAGGGTATTCGCGACGAGCATTCTATGAATGAACTCGGTGTTTTTCGGTTGGAGGGGATGAGATATGGCTGCGCCAGTGAATGATCTGGATTCCGGCGGCGAATGGGGAGAACTGTTCGACTGGCCACTTATCGGCATCCACGCAATTCTCACCATAGATCACGAGCTGTTGTCCTTCGGTACCGACGAGAACGGGATGCAGTCGGGCGAAACAATCTATGATGTCTGGGACTACAAAACCGATACGCACTATACGCTGCCAAACTCGACCGGCACTGACATCTTCTGCTCGGTACCTGCGCTGATCGTCGAGACCGGTGAGATCCTGATCATCGGCGGCGACGCTCGCCCGCTGGGCAACACCAATTTCGGTGTGGATGACGTCAATATCTACGATCCTGTCTCCCGCACGCTTTCGCCGGCGACGGAAGAGTTGGACTATTCCCGCTGGTACGCGACCGCAGTGACCCTGGCCAACGGAGACCTGCTTGTCCTGGGCGGGCTCAATGGCGCGGGCGCGGGTGGGCAGACGCCGGAGATCTACAGCGCCGAAACCGGATGGCGACAGCTTCCAGGCGCGCAGACCGACGTGACCGCCGAAGGAGCTAATTGGTGGTATCCGCGCGCCTGGCCAACCTCGGATGGCCGTGTCCTGGTGGCTGATCAACAGAACGAACAGCTTTACCTGCTGGACCCGACCGGGGGCGGCTCAATCGAGTTCTATGCCGATCTTCCGTTCGAGATTTCCTATCAACTTCCAGCCCTGATGGTCGGGGAGGACCTGATCCTCTTCACCGCCACGAATGACCGCGCTTATCTGGTGGATGTCTCCGGGAGCGTGCCGGTCATTTCGGATGCCGGATTCACCGGCGACCGTGTCTGGGGTGAGATGACCATCCTCGCGACCGGAGACGTGCTGATCACAGGCGGAAGCGCCTTTGACAACACCACCGAGGACGAGAACAGAACGGCGGTCATCTGGGACCGTGAGACCAACACGATCACGTCGACCGGCGAGGACGAGGTCAACGCCCGGCTCTATCATTCAACGGCGATGCTCTTGCCGGACGGCAGCGTTCTGTCGCTGGGCGGTGGCGCACCCGGGCCCTATCAGCACCTGAACGGCCAGATCTACTATCCCGATTATTTCTATGATGCCGCCGGCGATCTTGCGACGCGTATTACCATCACGGACGCGCCGCGGGATGTGGCGTCAGGAGACGACTTCATCATAACGGTCGACGATCCGGCATCGGTCGCGCGCGTCACGATGATCAAGCACGGATCGGTCACGCATTCGCTGAACATGGAGACGCGGTTCCACGAACCGGACTTCACGGTCAATGCCGACGGGACCATCGTCATCGATCCGAGTGAAAATTCCCATGTACTGACGCCGGGCGCTTGGATGGTCTTCGTGCTGGATGCCGACGACGTGCCATCGGAAGCCATCTCGGTGATGATCGGAACCGATGAGACCGCATATGGACCCATTGGGGTCGGGCAAGACATCTTCGAATACGGCCGCGTGACCGGATCGGCGTTCTTCGGCATCCACGGGGTTGTGGAGCTGACCCCCGATGCCACCGGCGCGGTGGGCTCGGTATCGACCGAAGATCGCATCGACTTCACGCAGGACTTCTCCATCAGCATGGATGTGTTCCTGGGTGCGGCGGATGCTGGCGGTGACGGACTGGCTATCGTCTTTCACAATGATCCCCGCGGCGCCGATGCGACCGGAAGCGGCAAATTCGGCGCCGTCGGTATCGCAAACGCCATAGCCATCGAGATCGACAGCTTCGCCAACACCGGAGAATCCGCGGCGGATCACACGCAGTTCTTCGACCCCGAAACGGGCGCCGAACTGACGGCGCCGGTCGACCTGGGCCAAATGGAAGACGGCGCCTTTCATGCGCTTGAGATTTCGTGGGACGCCACGGCGGAGGAGCTGCGCTACAGCATCGACGGCGTCGAACGGGGTGTGCTGCAAAGCGATCTTGCGACCAGTCACTTCGGCGGCGCTCTGGCCCACATGAGCATCACCGCGACGACGGCGGATGGCAGCAATCGGCAAGCCATTCAGAACGTCGAGTTCAACGGAATTCTTGAAAGTGGCATCGTGAGCGGCAGCATCATGCTTGCCAGTGCTTCGCGGACCTCGGCAAACACCGTTCTGCTGACGGAAGACGTCAGTGGGGATCTCGGTGCGATGGTATTGGCCAGCCGCATAGACTTCGGCAAGGCGTTCGATCTGAGCTTCGAAGCGTTTTTCGGCGCGGACGAAGGCGGCGCGGACGGTATCGCACTGGCCTTCCACAACGATCCGGTCGGCGGCAAGGAGGCGATAGGCGATGGAGGTGGCGGGCTAGGCGTATCAGGACTCGAGAACGGGATCGCGATCGAGCTTGATACCTTTTCGACGCCTGAAGAACCGGCCGATGACCATACCAGCGTGTTCAATACGTTTACCGGCGAGAAGCTGACCGTCGAAAGCAGCCTGGGGCAGTTGGAAGACGGACAGTACCATCTGGTCAAGGTTCACTGGGATCCCGATAGCCAAGAGCTATCCTATTCCGTCGACGACGTGGCGCAACCGACGTTCACCGGCGATCTGGCAGGCACCTACTTCGGCTCCGCCCTTGCCTGGATGACTATAGCCGCCGCCACCGGGGGCGATCACGCTCCGCATGCGGTGCGAAACGTGACCTTCAACGGATATACGGAAGACGGTCCGGTCGGCGTTCCTCCCGATGGCGGTGGCACCATCCCGACGCGCGAATTCCCGAGCGGATTGCAATTGCTGGCCGGCGCCACGCTTCTGGGCGACGGATCCTCTTTCCAACTGACGGCAGACGCCGTCGCGCAGGTTGGAGGGCTGGCCACGAACGACCGCATCAGCTTCGAGCAGGACTTCACGGTTCTGCTCGATCTCTACTTCGGCGCGGACGACGGCGGCGCGGACGGAGCCGCGATTACCTTCCACAACGATCCCGACGGCGTTGCCGCCATCGGCGGCGGAGGTGGCGGCTTCGGTGTCGCGGGCATCGAGAACGGACTGACGGTCGAGTTCGACACCTGGTCGAACGCCGGGGAACCCGCGCTGGATCATACGAATTTCCTCGATCCGCTGACGTTCGCCGCGCTATCGGCGCCGGTCGAGGTCGGACAGATCGAAGACGGCGTGTTCCACGCGGTGACAATCAACTGGTCCGTCGCGACCCAGACCCTCAGCTATATGCTGGACGGCGCCACGATCGGCAGCATCACCGGCGATCTGGTGACCGATTACCTGGGCGGCGAGGCCGGCGCGCATATTCTGGTGTCCGCCGCGACGGGGGGCGCCAGCAATCAGCAACTGGTCAGGGACCTGAGACTGATGGACGGGGTCATCTACGATGGCCCTACCGATCCCCCGCCCCCACCGCCGCCACCGCCGCCGCCGCCGCCGCCCGATCCGGGCGATCCGTTTCCGAATGGTCTTGCGCTGCTGGCGGGCGCCGTGCTTCTGCCTGACAGTTCGGCCTATCAGTTGACGGCAGACGCCGTCGCGCAGGTTGGAGGGCTGGCCACGAACGACCGCATCAG
>ERZ869936.602-NODE-602-length-32208-cov-6.739402_pt1 | contig 32208 bp, 38 predicted proteins | sample MGYA00520876_ERZ869936 | MGnify/ENA primary metagenome ERZ869936 (study PRJEB32218, sample SAMN09650985) | biofilter metagenome | isolation source: enrty point of leading RO module | place: Saudi Arabia: Thuwal, RO plant located on Red Sea | collected 2016-02-17 ... | reverse complement strand
CCGGAGACGAGCACGGCCGCCGGCGGCTGCCCGTTGACGGGAAGCACGAGCCGGGTCCGCGGCTCGCTCACCTCGAAGGGCAGGCGCCTTTCCCCGTCGATGACGACCCACGGGTGGTAGGTGGCCGTCGGCCGGGGAGGGCTGACCCGCGAGAAGGGCGGGAACGAGGGGGCGAGGCGGTCGACGATGCGGGCCTGGACGAGCTGCCGGATCTCCGGCGAGGGCTCGTTCGTGGATCCGGTTTCCGTGGCGATGGCGGCACCCGCGAGGAGCAGGGCGACGAGGGAGGCGGTGGTTCGGTGCTTCATGATTCGGTCTGGAGTTGCAGGGTTGGGGTTGAAACGGGTTGGCGGAGGCGGATGACCATCTCGGCGACGGCGGCGTTGCCGAGCAGGCTGAGCCAGAGGCAGGCGACGTAATTGGTTTCCACCGGCACGCCGGCGAGGTGGCCGATGGTGTGGAGGAACCGGAAGCTCACGGCGCTGGCGACCAGCGCGAAGGAGCGGGTCATCCATGCTCGGTGGCCGGTGATGTCGCGATGCCCGGACATCGCGTGGCGCCAGCCCTGCAGGGTGGTGAGCAGGGTCGCGGCGGCGAGGGTGAGGAAGCCGAACTTGCCGAGAAAGCCACCCTTCGCGAAGAGCGCGAGGTGAAAGCCGGTCGGGGCCACGAGGCCGATGACGCTGAGTCCGTAAATTCTGCCCGCGGTGCGGTGGCAGGAGGGAAAACGCCTGATCAGGTGCTTTGAGAACTGCGGCATCGCCGCGAACAGGCAGACGATGCCGCCGATGATGTGGGCGTGTAGCGAGGCCCGCCACCAGGGGCTGTCACCGACGTCCCCCTTGTCGGCGATGAAGAGACCGGTGCCCCCGGGCAGGTAGTCATGGATCGAGTTCCGGACGATCAATACGCAGCCTGCGAAGTAGGCGAGCCACGCGAGGAACCAGATGCTCCGGAGAAACATGGAGGCATCCTAGCAGGACCTCGGGAAGGGAGTCGTAAATCGCGGGTAAAACCTGTGGGGGGGCGGACTGGCTCCGCCTTCGCCCGGCGGAAAACAAAACGGCCCGCCGTTTCCGGCGGGCCGTGCTAGAATCCATCAGGAAGGAAACCTACTTCTGTTCGAAGTCGCCGCACCAGTCGTCGCTGGAGGTGGTCGGGAAGCGGGATTCGACCTTCACGTCGTCATCGACTTCGAAGGAGATGAGTTGGGGCGCGTGGCGGCGGCATTCGCCTTCGCCCGAAGCGGAGGCATTCCAGTGGGCGCAGGCGGCGCAGGCTTTGGTGGTCGTGGTGGTGCTCATGATCTTGTTGGAGTTGTTCGTCTCAATAAGCCTTACGCTTAGCGCCCCTGCGTATCGAATCAAAGGCTTTCTCGGTGAGAATGGGTCTCAACAAGAGCGAACGGGGAGAAGTCCCCTCCTCAGGGCTTCGCAAGGAAGCGTTCGATGAGCACCGGCCCCTCTGCCGTGGTGGCCCTGCGCTTCTCGTCGCCGAGTTCCTTGTCTTCCAGTTTCCCGGCAAGCTCGAAGAGGTGGGCGTACATCGGCTTGTCATCGACCTTCGGCTTGAGCGTGACGGTTCCGTCGGTGCCGAGGATTTCCGTCCACTTGCCCCGCACCGCGGACCAGAATCCGCCGGTCGCCTTCCAGTAAGCGTCGGCGGCTTCCAGCGAAGGGGTGGTGATGCGTTCGTAGCGGGAGGCTCCGAGTTCTTCGGCGATGACCTCCTTCAGCTTACCATCCTCGGCGACCACCTTGCGGCTGATCTGGGTGTGGAGCCAGCCGGTGGGGGTGATGGTGATGTGGTGATGGCCGGCGAGCACGTTGTAGTCGTCGCGCACCGAGAACTCGCGCCGTGGCAGCGGCCGCCAGAAGTCCTCCGAGCGGAAGACGGAGAGTCCTCCCTCGTGGTCCCATTCGCCGATCGTCTCGTAGCGGGGCGAGTCATCGACCTGATAGACGGCCTGCGTCCAGGTTCCCTCCCGCGCCTCGATCTCCCGGCTCGTCCATGTCCGGTCGCCGCGGAAGGAGAAAGTACGATCATCTTCGTAGGTCCAGTCCTGCCGCCAGTGCTTCATGGTGAAGGGACCCTGCACCTCGCCCTCCTCGTCGACGAACTCCATGACGAGGATGTGCTGGATGGAGATGAAGCCGGGCCGGTCGTCGATCACGAAGGCGCGCTCGGTGGCCCAGGAGAAGTAGGGGCGGGGCGGCTCGTAGGGGTGGGCCCGGGAGGCGGTTTCGATGAAGTCGAAGCTTACCCGGTAGTCGCCGGCCAGGGCGAGGATGGCGCGGCGGTCGCGCTCCTTCTTGTCGAGTCCGGCTTCGTGGATTCGGGCGAAGGATGGGTCGGCGCCGGTCGCCAGTTCGACGGTCGAGCCGGTGGTCGTGCCGCCCCGGGGTTCCATCTTTTCCCAGCCGACGAAGGGCCAGGAGAAGGGATGGCCGATGGTTTCCGGGCCGGCGGGCTGCTGCGCAGGCGCATCATCGGCGAGGGCCGGAGCCAGCAGCGGAAATGCGGCGAGCAGGAGGGAGGTGGATGTTTTCATGGACCAAGGCTGCCACATCCCCTTGTCGGCGCCATGGCGAAGTGGAGGAACCCCGTTCGATGGCGGCTGCTCAGGCCACCGTCTTGTAGCGGAAGCGCAGGGCGATGCGCTGGTCGCGGAACGAGCGATCGAAGCGAACCGTGTCGATCGCCCGGTGGCAGAAGCTTTCGAGGTCGGCGGCCTCGTCGAGGCGCACGGGGAGGACGTCGATCTCGCGGCCGTCCGCGCTGACCTCGACTTCGAGATGGCGCTCGAGCCAGTGACGCAGGGGCTTCAAGGCGCCGGGCTGGCGCAGGTCGCCGAGCAGGCCGAAGAAGCAGCGGACGCACTTGCCGGCATGGCCCCGTGAGAGCAGCAGCTCGCGCAAATCGAGGAGGAAATCGGCACCCTCCGAAGTGGTGGGCGCCACGGTGTTCAGCATCTTTTGCAGCTCGTGGGTCGTCACGCGGCGGAGGTAACACTATTGCGATTGAGTCGCAATAAAAATTTACAAGGATGGAGAAGTGTGGAAAGGAGCGGCGTCGATGCGTCTGGAGCGATGGCTGGATCTGGGAGGAGTGGCATGCTGGCGGCTGGGTGGTCGTGCGGTGCGGGCGGGAAGCACGTGGCAGACGAAGGTTTCGGGGGAGGTGTGGATCTGGCTGAACCGGGCGGGCGAGGGGGTGATCTGGGGTTCGGAGGACCGGATGTTCCTGAGGCCGGGGATGTATGCGATTTTTGGGGAGGACGAGGAGGAGCGCTGGCGCTGGACGCGGCTGCCGGGCGAGCATGAGGCGGAGGTCGTGGTGATCTCGCGGGCCTGGCTGGCGCGACGGCTGGGCGGCGGCGTGGAGCATGTGCATCCGCGTTACGCCGGGTGGTTGAAGGGTGGAGGCAAGGTCGCGTTTGCCGGCCTGATGACCGGGCCGGAGCGGGATCTTGCTGACGGTTTGATGGCGATGCAGGGAGACGCGCCCGGCATGGCGATGCGGGCCGAGGCGCGCATCCTCGAATGGGCGGCGGTGAGGTTGTTCCGGGCCGGGCGTTCGGATGCGGGGGCGGGATTCTGTCACCGGGTCGGTCGCTCGGATCCGGTCGAGCGGGCGCTGGAGTTCCTGGCAAATCGCCTCGCCGAGCCGATGGACCTGCAGCGTCTGGGGAAGGATTGCGGGGCCTCGCCGAGCCACCTGAGCCGGATGGTCAGGCGGCGGACGGGGAAGACGCTTCGCGAGCATCAGCGGCGGTTGCGCGTGGCGGCGGCCTGCGATCTGCTCGAAGGTGGGGCGTCGGTCACCGAGGTCGCGATGGAGGTCGGCTATCGAAGCCTGAGCCACTTCGCCAAGGCCTTCCGCGAGGAAACCGGGAAGCCGCCGGGGGAGTGGGGAAGTTGACCGTTGTGAACCGAACAGAACCTCGGTTCTTGAAAAGAGGCCGCGCATGGCGGAAGGTCTCGTGGTGAGGCGGCAACATCAGTCATCATGAACGAGATCATTTTCCATGTCGAAGAGTCTCCCGAGGGGGGCTTCACCGCACGTGCGCTCGGCCACTCGATCTTCACCGAAGCCGACACCATGGAGGAACTCCGCACGGCGGTTCTCGATGCCGTCAACTGCCACTTCGAGCCCGGTAGTGGCCCGTCCGTTGTCCGACTTCATATCGTTCGCGACGAAATCCTCGCCGCCTGATCCGGTGCGCCTGCCACGCGATGTGACCGGGGACAGCCTGGTCAAACTTCTCGTCCCGCTCGGTTACCGGGTCACCCGACAAACCGGCAGCCACATGCGCCTGACCACGGCCGAGCCCACCGAACACCATCTCACCATTCCGCGGCACAACCCGCTCCGGGTCGGAACCCTCGGTGCCATTCTCAACGACCTTGCCGGGCACCTTCGGATCAGCCGGGACGAACTGGTTGAACGCCTTTTCACCTGAGGAATCGACGTCTTGGATCAGGTTCCAGACGGGCGCACCACGCCGACATCGTTCGTATCATTGTGAGACCGCCTCAGCGGGACCGGACGGTGAAGTCGGGTTCGTTGAGCCGCGCCGCCTGGTTCGACCAGCGGCGCATGTCGCGGAGTTCGTCCGGCCCGAGGACCTCGACGTTGCCGGCGAGCATCGCGGCGACCGCTTTCCCTTTCCACCGGAAATCGACGAAGCCGAAGTCCGAGGCCGGGCTTTCCGGATCGAAGCTGCCGCCCGACCACTGCGGCGCGAGCAGGTTGGGTGGCCGGACTTCGAAGTTGCCGACCGCGCCGCCGTCGTGTCGCGCCGAGGCGAAGACCAGCAGGCTGGCGGCGTCGTGGACCTCCGGCATACGGGAAACGTAGTATTTCCCGAGTGACTCGACCAGCCGCGGTGAGGGGCGCAGCGGCGAACCGGAGCCGTAGTGTCCGCCGACGAAGACCGTGTTCATCCCGAGGTTCGGGTGGACCGATACGAGGTAGTCGCGGTTCTCGTCGTTGAGCATGCTCTCGTTGCCGTTGTAGACGAAGATTCCCTCCAGCTTCGGCGCGTAGGGCGCGAGCCGCCACGGATAGCGCGCGTCCATCGGATGGTGGAGCGGTCGGCCGTTCAGGTTCCGTGCTGCGGGATCGGACTTGTAGCCGGGCAGGACCTGGTCGTTGTGGTCGGCGGCGTAGGTGTGGAAGGCGGTCATCAACTGCCGCGCGCCGTTGATTTCGGTGGCGATGTCGGCCCTTTCGCGGATCGAGACGAAGGTGGCGGCGCCGACCGCGGAGAGGATGGTGACGATGGCCACGGTGACCATCAGTTCGACGAGGGTGAAGCCGGGCTGTTTCATGGAGTGGGCAGGATTTCGAGGCGGTAGAACCGGCGACCGGCCCAACCGGAGTCTTGGAAGAAGCCGGGGGTGGTGTCGGTGGCGGAGTGGGAATGGATCGGTTCCCAGCTCGACGGCGTGAGGTCGGGGGAAGCCTGGAGCTCGAAGGAGTAGCCCGGGAACTGCGGCCAGCTCAGCGACGGGCCGGAGGGGGTGCGGGTGATGGCGAGTGGAAGGTCCAGATCGACCTCCAGCGTGAGCTGCGGCGCGAGGTCGCCGAAGAGGATGTGGACGGCGTCGTCGCGGGTGAGCCAGGCGGCGAGTTCGCCACCCTGCTGGATGGCGGGATGCAGCGAAGACAGGGTGAGCCAGAGTTTCCCCGCGGCCAGCGAATCACGCAGATAGGTGCCGACACCCGGGAGGGAGGAGTCGATTTCGAAGACGAACTCGGACTCCAGGCCGACGGGATCGCCGGGAGTGGCGTTGCTGGTGGTGCCTACGGCCCAGGGGTTCGACTCGAAGCCGTCGGTCACGTTCCAGCTCACGTCGCGCGGGTTGCCGACTGCGTCGAAGCCGAGCGGGAAGGCGTTTCGCTGGGGAGAGCCGTAGTCCGAGGTCTCGGTGAAGGTGGCGGCGGTGAAGCCGTTGCGGAAGCCGGCGCCGTGCAGTTCGACCGGGCGGCCGGCGTCCTCGTCGGCGACGGTCGCCGGGGTCTCCGGAGTGCCGTAGCTACGGTAGCTGTCGTAGGTCGGGTCGTATTCGAAGGTCCCGTCCTGGCCGGTCGTGGCCCGCAGCGAGATCGAACGGATGCGGTAGGCCGAGGGCGGAAGCCCGGCGGGCACGGCCGCGGTCGTGTCGAAGGCGAGCAGGAAGAACCCCCAGCGGTTCTCGGGGCCCGAGGAGTCCGGCAGCGCGCTGAAGGTCGAGGCCTGGGCGCGGGCGCCGGGTGTGCTGTTCGAAGGATACATCCAGCGGTCCTCCGAGGGCTCGGGGATGACGACCGGATTGGCGGTGGCGAGGCCGCTGGCGGCGATGAGGAGGATGGGGAGAATTATCATGGGATTGGATTGCTGGCTCGGGGAAGAGCCGCGGGGCGAGGGTGGGGCTGCTGATTGAGCGGGGGCGGGGACTCCAGCCGGGTAAACCCGGCGCTCCTGTCGGAGGCGGTGATCGCTCCGAGGAACGATCGCCCGGTCTGGATTCAGCGGGCGATGAGGTAGGGCTGCAGGGCCTTTGCGACGGTGTCGGCGGGGGCGTTGTCGCCTTCGAGCTTCGCGATGCGTTCGCTCAACGATTCGCCGTCCTTGAAAGTGGTGTAGCTGAAGCTCTTCGGAGCGGCTTCGCCGGCCGCGAGCCAGAACTCGCGGACGCCGTTCCAGAACCCGCCGTGGTTTTCCCACCACTCGAGGGCCGTGCGGGTCAGCTTGGTCTCGGTGCGGGTGTAGGTGTTGAGGCCGATCTCGCGCGCGACCACGCGGACGGGCCCGCCGTCGCGGTCGATGACCTTGCGATTGTCCTGGAAATGGAGCCAGCCGCCGGCGGTGAGGGAGTGGCGGTTGGTGCCGAGCAGGTAGTCGTAGTCCTGGCGCCTGGTGTATTCGCGGCGAGGGAGCGGGCGGCGGGTCGGCGAACTCTCCCAGTAGCTTTCGCCGTGTTCGTGGACCCATTTGCCGTAGCCCTCGTAGCGCGGGGTGTCATCGACCTGGGTGACGAGCTGGCTCCAGGTGCCGGCGGCCTGTTCGGGAGTCAGTTCGGTCCGGCGCCACTCGTGGATGCCGTCCTCGCCGCAGTAGTCGAGAATCCCGGTATCCTGCCAGGTCCAGATCTGGGCCCAGTGCTTGATCACCTTCGGCTCCTCGCCTTCGGGCCGCACGACCAGCAGGTGCTGGAGGGCGATGCGCTCCGGGGTGTCCTCGACGACCTTGACGATCTCGGTCGCCTCTTCGTCGTACGGCTTCGAGGTGATCTCGTAGCCTTCCGGAATGATGGCGGTTTCGCGGAAATGGAAGTCGATGGCATGGGTGCCGGCCATGGCGAGGATGGCCTCGCGATCTTCCATGGGAGGGGTGCCGGCGAGCGCCGGGAAAGCGAGGATGGTGAGCAGTGCGGTGGTCTTCATCGGGGCGCGGAGCATCGGTGGTCTTCGGTGCATCCGCTAACGGGTGCTTGCGCGATGTGAGCGGCGGCTTGCGCGGTCGCGGGCGATGGCAGATCGTCGCCGGGCGATGGAGGGAACGATCTGGTGCCTGCACGGAGCGGTGGGGATGGCCGAGGACTGGCGGGGCTTTTCCGTGCCGGGCTGGGCGGTGAAGCGGGTGGACCTCTGGCGCTTTCTCGACTGCTGTCCGATGGGGATGGAGGAATTCGGGAGGGCGCTGAACGAGGAGGCGGGACAAGCGCGGAGCGCGGAGCGGGGCGCGCGGAACGTCTTGCTGGGCTACTCGATGGGAGGGCGGCTGGCGCTGCATGCGCTGTTGCAGGGCGGACCCTGGGACGCGGCGGTGATCGTTTCGGCGCATCCGGGCTTGGAGGAGGCGACGGAGCGGGTGGCGCGTCGGGAACGCGATGCGGAGTGGGCGGCCAGGGCCTTAAAGGGGGAGTGGCGGGAGTTTTTGGAGGAGTGGGATTCCCAGCCGGTTCTGGCCGGGAGGGTTCATGACCGGGACGGTCATGCCACCACGCTTGCGATGGCCGACCGGAAGAAGCTGGAGATCCGGCGGCAGGCGGTGGCGCGGAGTTTCGTGGACTGGTCGCTGGGAAATCAGGAGCCTTTGGCAGGTCGGATCGGGGAGATCGATTGTCCGGTGTTGTGGGTGGTGGGCGAGAAGGATGCGAAGTTCCGGGCCCTCGCGGATGCGTTGGCGGACAGGAGTGTCCGCCCTCCCTTGTGCTGGATCGCGCCGGGGGTCGGCCACCGGGTGCCCTGGGAGAGTCCGGAGTTTCCGGCGAAGGTGGGGGAATTCCTTGAGCGGTCGGTTTCCTGAGACAGACTGCGCCCGTCATGTGGACCGCCGTTCGCGAATTCGAGGACATCCGTTTTGAAACGACGGATGAGGGCCAGATCGCCAAGATCACCATCAACCGTCCGGAGGTGCGCAACGCCTTCCGCCCGCAGACGGTGAAGGACATGCTCATCGCGCTGGAACTGGCGCACGAGGACCCGCAGGTCGGCGTGGTGATCCTCACCGGCGAGGGCGACAAGGCCTTCTGCTCGGGCGGCGACCAGAAGGTGCGCGGTCACGCGGGATACGTCGGCGACGACGGCGTGCCGCGGCTCAACATCCTCGACGTGCAGAAGAAGATCCGCCAGATGCCCAAGCCGGTGGTGGCGATGGTGGCCGGCTACGCGATCGGCGGCGGCCACGTGCTGCACGTGGTCTGCGACCTCACGATTGCCGCGGAGAACGCGCGGTTCGGCCAGACCGGGCCGAAGGTGGGATCCTTCGATGGCGGACTGGGTTCGAGCTATCTCGCGCGGATCGTCGGGCAGAAGAAGGCGCGGGAGATCTGGTACCTCTGCCGTCAGTACGACGCGCGGCAGGCGCTCGACATGGGGCTGGTGAACACGGTGGTGCCGCTGGAGCGACTCGAGGAGGAGACGCTGCAGTGGTGTCGCGAGATGCTGGCCCATTCGCCGATGGCGTTGCGCTGCCTGAAGGCCTGCATGAATGCCGACTGCGACGGCCAGATGGGCCTGCTCGACCTGGCCGGCAATGCGACCCTGCTCTACTACATGAGCGAGGAGGCGAAGGAGGGGAAGAATGCCTTCATCGAGAAGCGGAAGCCCGACTTCTCGAAGTTTCCGCGCGTGCCCTGAACGAACGTGATCCGCTCGATCCTGCTCGCCGCCCGCCCGAAGACGCTGCCTGCCGCGGTGGTGCCGGTCTGGGTCGGCTCGGTGCTGGCGTGGCGTCTGACCGGTGAATGGCAGGTGGCACTGGCGCTGTGGACCCTGGCGGGGGCGCTTTCGATCCAGATCGCGACGAACTTTTTCAACGACGCGATCGATCACCGGAAGGGGGCCGACACCGAGAAGCGGACCGGGCCGCAGCGGGTGACGGCGAGCGGACTGATGTCGCCCCGGGCTGTGATGATGGTCGGCGCGGGGTTTCTGGTGCTGGCGGTGGCCTGTGGTGTCGCCTTGTTCCGCGCCGCCGGATGGCCGGTCGTGGCGATCGGCATCCCTTCGCTGTTTCTCGCCTACGGCTACACGGGCGGGCCGTTTCCACTCGCCTACCGCGGGATGGGGGAGTTGTTCGTGCTGATCTTCTTCGGCCTGGTGGCGGTTTCGGGCACGGTGTTCATCCAGACGCTCGAGTGGCGGATCGAGGCACTCTTGCTGGGAGCCCAGGTTGGTCTGCTGTCGATGGTGCTGATCTCGATCAACAACCTGCGCGACCGCGTCGAGGACGCGGGCACCGGAAAGCGCACGCTGGCGGTGCGCTGGGGTCCGAAGGCGGCGCGTCTGATGATCTGGGGCGAGGTGAAGCTGGCGGCCCTGCTTGGCATCGCCTGGGTGTTTCTCGGCTTGCCGTGGTTGTTTCTCGCCACCCTGCCGCTGTGGACGCTGGGGCTGCGGATCTCGTGGGGGGCGCTGGCGATGGACGAGGGTCCGGAAATGAATCGCCTGCTGGCGATGGCGGGGATCCAGTTGCTGGCGTTTGCCGGGTTGTTCCACCTCGTTGCGGTGGTGATTGGCGGTTGATCGGGGCGGACCGGCGGACAAGCCTCGGGCGTGTCCGAGGAGTTGTGGTTCTGGAAGTACGAGCTGACCGCGCGTCAGCCGGTGAATGCCACGACGACGCGCCGGAAGTATGAGGGAGTGCTGCTGCGCATCGACGACGGCTTCGCCTGTATGCATCCGTGGCCGGAACTTGGCGACCCGCCCCTGGAGAAATGCCTGGCGGATCTGAGAGGGGCGCGGCGCTGGCCGATCGTGAGGCGGGCGCTGCGGTGCGCGCAGGAGGATGCGAACGCGAGATTCATCGGCGACGAACTGCTGGACGAGATCGACGTGCCCGACAGTCACGCGACGCTGCCGTGGCACGATGACCGGATCGTCGAGAGCGCGGTGGAGAAGGGCTTCGCCCAGCTCAAGATGAAGGTCGGCCGCGACCTGAAGCGGGAGTCGGACTTCCTGACCGGGATCTCGGAACGGTTTCCGCAGTTGCGGTGGCGGCTGGATTTCAACGAGGTGACGACCGCCGGCGAGGCGCGGGATTTCCTGCTCGGACTTCCGGGCGGGCTGCGGGCCCGGCTGGACTTCGTCGAGGATCCTTGTCCATATTCGGACGAGGTATGGACGCAGCTCGGGCGCGAGACCGGGACGATCCTTGCGGTCGATCGGGAAGCCGCCCCGCAGTGCGCGGCGGCGGGAGTGATGGTCGTGAAGCCGGCGGTGGACGAGCCCTGGCTGCTGGCCGAGGCGGCCGCGGGGCGCGGCCAGCAGGTGGTCGTGACCAGCTACATGGAGCACCCCCTCGGCCAATGCTTCGCGGCGTGGGAGGCGGCGAAGCTGAACGTTCAGTTTCCCGGTCTGGTCGGCATCTGCGGCCTGCAGACTCACCAGCTTTTCACGCCCTGCGATTTCTCCGAGCGCCTCGGTCGCTGGTCGCCCCATTTCAAGTCACCGGGAGGCACGGGGCTCGGCTTCGACGACCTGCTGGAACGCCTGCCATGGAAACGACTCGACTGATCGATCCGGCCTTCTGGTCGTCGAAGAAAGCGGCATTTCCCGGAGCGGACGTTCCGGGCTGGTCGGCCGACGCCCCGGGTCTGGTCTGGTTCCGCACTTCGGGCTCGACCGGCAGGCCTCGATGGATCGGCCACTCGCGCGAGGGTCTGCTGCTCTCCGCCGCGGTGGTGAACCGTCACCTCGGCGTCTCGGAGACCGATGTCTGGGGGCTCGCGCTGCCACTGCGACATGTCGGCGGGTTCGGGGTCGTCGCCCGCGCCTTCGAGGCGGGTGCCCGACTCGAGGTGTTCCGCGAGCCATGGGACGCCCGGCGTCTCACGGCATGGCTGTCGGAAAAGGAGGTCCGCCATCTGTCGCTGGTGCCGACGCAGGTGCACGATCTCGTCGGGGCCGGACTGCAGGCTCCTCCTGCCCTGCGGACCGTGGTCGTGGGCGGAGGTGCCCTGGCGGAACCGGCCGGCCGGGCCGCGCGGGCGCTCGGCTGGCCGGTCCTGCCAAGCTACGGACTGACCGAAGCGGCTTCGCAGGTGGCCACCGCTCCACCCTTGCTGCTGGACAAGCCGTACATCGCGACTCCCCTGCCGGTGCTGCCGCACTGGGAACTCGTCTGCGGCGATGGCGGACGCATTGTGATCCGCGGTCGGGCGCTCTTCATCGCCGAGGCGCTGGAGTCCGCGAGCGGGTTCGAGTTCGTCGAGCGGAGCGGAGACTGGCATGAAACGGGCGACCGGGGCCGCCTCACGAGTGCGGGCGTCGAGGTGCTCGGACGGGCGGATCTTTTGGTGAAGGTTCTTGGCGAACTGGTCGATCCGGTCGAGGTGGAGCGAAGGATCGGTGTGGCGAACGCCGTGGTTGTGGCGCTTCCCGACCCGCGGCGCCAGCACCGCCTCGTTGTGGTGGTCGAGGGCACGCCCGCTCCGGAGGTGGCGGAGGCGATCGAGCGACACAACGCCGCCGTCGAAGGGCCGGAACGGGTCGAGGGACCGGTGGTCGTGGGCAAATTTCCGAGGGGGGAGCTCGGCAAGTTGCGACGTGCCGAGTTGAGCCGTCTGATCGCGATGCGGATGTCTTGAAACGACCGTTCGGTCCGGACCGCCCGACCCGGATCGGGACATTTCGAGATTGCCTTTCCGTGGCCACCTGTATTACTTCGGACAGCTTGATAATTTCAGCATCAAAACATCCGCGCTGTCGCGGATTGACGGAGGTCGGTGACGGCCCGGTCCTTCGTCCCGGCTTCGCCGTTCCCTGCTGACTTCCCCCAACCCTTACCGATGATCGACCGAGTCGACGACACCCAGGCCAAGTTGTTTGAAGAAAGTGCATCCTCCGCCACTGCGACGCAGGGCAAGACGGGCAAGTCCGGAACCCGAAGGCGGGCCACGGCCCTCGAGTTCGGACTCAAGGCGCCGTCGCAGGTGGTGAAGAACTTCGTGCTCGATACGAACGTCCTGATCCACGACCCGAACTGCCTGAACCGCTTCCAGGAACACCACCTCTGCATTCCGGTGGACGTGCTGGCTGAGCTCGACCGCTTCAAGAGCGAGCAGTCCGAACGCGGGGCCAACGCGCGGCGGGTGCACCGGCGGCTGACCGAGCTCTTCTCCTGTTCGTCCTCGATCACCTCGGGCGTGCCGACCGAGGGGGGTGGCACCTTGCGGATGGTGATCTATGATCCGGCGAGCTGTCCGAAGAATTCCGACGCGCTCGACCGCTTCCACCGGATCTTTCCCGACCGTGAACGGGTCGATCACCGCATCATGGCGGCCACGCTGCTGGTCATGCAGAACAACCGGGCGCCGGTCACGCTGGTCACCAAGGACATCAACCTTCAGCTCAAGGCCAGGGCGGTGGGCATCGTCTGCGAGGACTACCTCAACGACAAGGTCGATCCGCGGGAGGTCGCGAGCTACGATATCCGCCGTATTCCGGTCGATCCGAGCGAGATGCAGCGCTTCGCGAGTTCGGGCGAGCTGGTCCTGCCGCATGAACGGCGTCAGGAAGTGGTGCTCAACCAGTATGTGCTTCTCGAGGCCTCGGCCAAGCAGACCATGCCCGCCCGTCTCGCCAGCGAGGGCCGGCTGGTGCGGCTGCAGATTCCCGAGGCGCTGAAGATTCCGGGCGGCATCGCCCTCAAGCCGCTGAACCTCGGCCAGCGGTGCCTGATCGACGCGTTGCTGAATCCCGAGATCTCGCTGGTGACCTGCTACGGGCACGCCGGCACGGGCAAGACCCTGGTCGCCGTCGCGGCGGGACTCCACGAGATGTTCAACCGGAAGTACACCGGCCTGACCGTCAGCCGACCGGTGGTGGCGATGGGCGAGCAGCTCGGATTTCTCCCCGGAACGCTCGAGGAGAAGATGCGGCCGTGGCTGCAGCCGATCCATGATGCGCTCGACCTCCTGATGCGTCCGCCCAAGCCGGCCGGTCCCCGGCGCAAGCAGAAGAGCGGCGCGGAACCGGCGGTGGCCAAGCCCTACGAGATGCTGCTCGAGCAAGGCATCATCGAGATCGAGGCGCTGGCCTACATCCGGGGTCGGTCGATCCCCAACCGTTTCTTCGTGCTCGACGAGGCGCAGCAGCTCACGCCGCAGGAGGCGAAGACGGTGGTCACGCGGATGTCGCGCGAATCGAAGCTGGTCCTGGTCGGCGACCCGGCGCAGATCGACAATCCCTACGTCGACAGCCGCAGCAACGGCCTCGTCTACACCCGGAACCGCCTCAAGGGTCAGCCGTTCGTGGCTCACGTGCCCTTGAACCGCGGCGAGCGCTCCGAACTCGCGGAGGCCGGCGCGACCCTGATGTGACGACGCAGAAATAGGTCGACGCCCGCTGGAGCGTAGGCTAGGACCGCGTCGTATGAAGTGGTTGTTTGCTCTCGTTCCCGCCGTTTTCCTCGCCGCATGTGCCACCCAGCCGGGCGTGACCTCGGAGGAGAGGTTCAAGCAGGCGGATGCCAACGGGGATGGCGTGGTCAGCCGCAGCGAGGCGACCGACATCATGATCGCGGAGGCCTTCGCCCGGTTCGACACCAACAACGACGGGTTCGTCGACGAGGCGGAGTTCGTCGCCGCCGGCGGAACGGCCGAGGCCTTCAAGAAGCACAACGCGTCCGGAACGGGCAAGCTGACCCTTGCCGAGGCCCAGGCGAGCCCTGCGGCGATCGAGCGCATGGCGCTTCCCTTCGATGAGGCCGACGTGAACAAGAACGGGGCGATCACCTACGAGGAACTCGTTGCGTATCGGGAGCGCCTCTACGCCGCCGTTCGCTGAGCTTCGGTCAGGTCCCGAAGATCCGGTCGCCGGCATCGCCGAGGCCGGGAAGGATGTAGCCTTTCTCGTTGAGGCAGCGGTCGAGCGCGGCGGTGAAGATCCTCAGGTCGGGATGGGCCTGCTCCAGCGTGGCGACCCCTTCGGGTGCGGCCACGAGGCAGGCGAAGCGCAGACGGGTGGCACCGGCCTCGCGCAACCGGTTCACGGCCTCGACCGCCGACCCGCCGGTTGCGAGCATCGGATCAAGCACGATGACCTCGGCCCGGGGCAGTTCGGGCGGGGTTTTGAAGTAGTAGGGTTCGGGGCGGAGCGTCTCCTCGTTCCGGGCGAGCCCGATGTGGGCGGTCGAGGCTTCGGGCAGCAGGTCGAGGAAGCCGTCGAAGAAGCCGATCCCGGCCCGCAGGATCGGGGCGAGGACGATCGGCCGGACCGGGGTGACGCCGCTGGTGACCTCCAGCGGAGTCTCGCAGGGGACGGGTTCGGTTTCGAAATCGGCGGTGACGGCCGGCACCATGAGCGAGGCAACCCGCCGGACGTGGGTGCGGAAGGCCTGGGGCGGGCAGGATCGGTCGCGCAGCAGCGAGAGCTCGGACTGGATGAGGGGATGATCGACGATCTCAAGCATGATGCGAGGCTGCGCCCCGGAGTGCCGGGTGAGAAGTGCCAAGTTCCGGCGTCAGGAGCCAAGATGCATGGTGGGGATGCCGGGTTTTGGGGCTTGGTATGGGAAACCTTGAACCGCAGAGAACACAGAAAGCGCAGAGAATGGCGAAGGTGGTTTACTTTGAGCCCTCTGCGGGCTTTGCGGTTGAAATGTTCCGCGCCCGGAAGCGATCAAGAAGGATCGCAGGCCGGAAAGGGGGGATTGGCATTGCGCGTGGCGGAGGAGCCGCTACCCAAGCGCCGTGATTCTGCATCTGGATTTCGAGAAGGCGCGCATCGGCGGGCTGGTGCTGGCGAAGGTGGGCAATCCGGCCCGCGCCGAGCCGCTGCAGACATCGAAGAAGCTGTTCGCCGTCTCGGACGAGGACCAGGAGCTGCTCACGCCGATCTTCCTCAAGCCGTTCCGCAACCTGATCGGCCAGCGTTTCGAACACCACACCTCGCTCGAGCAGCACGAGATGAACCGTTGCGCCGCGGCGGTCTTCGGGGACGGAGCCGCGCTGCTCGAAAAAGGCCGCGAGATCGCCCAGCGGCTTTATTCGAAATCGAACCACCCGAACATCAAGTCCGGCGATCTCTGCGTGAGCCTGGTCGAGGGGATCGCCTGTGACGGCGAGGTGAAGCGCGCGATCTGCATCCTCAAGTCCGAGAGCGTGACGCCCTTCCTCAGCATCTCGACCCGCGGCGACGACCTCGAGCTGCACACCGAGCAGGGGATCAATCCGGAGCGCATCGACAAGGGCTGCCTGATCCTCGAGCACTTCGCCGCGAAGGGATTCTACGTGCTGACCTTCGACCGAGCCGGGGCCGAGTCGCGGTTCTGGGTGCGGGATTTCCTCGGGGTTGTGCCGATCGCCGACGCCAACCTGGTCAGCCGCCGGGTGGCGGAGATGGCGGTGGCCGCGGTGTCCGGCGGCGATGACGACTCGGATGATGCGCCCGCTCCGTGGGAAAGGAAGAAGGCGGCGCAGGACGCGCTCGGATACTTCAAGGGCAACAAGCATTTCAGCCTGGCGGAATTCGAGGAGCAGGCGCTGCGCACGCCGGAGGCGCGGGCGCGGTTCGCCGAGGAGAAACGCCGCGCCGAGGAGGACGAGGGCCTGAAGATCGAGGACGGTTTTGCGATCGCCCGGCGTGAGGCGGCGAAGGCCCGCAAGCTGATGGCGACGCACCTGAAACTCGACACCGGGGTGGAGCTGAAGATCAAGCCGAAGGCGCTGGAGGCGGAGGAGCCGGTGATCGAGAAGGGCTACGACGACGAGCGCGGGATGAAGTTCGTGAAGGTGTACTACCGGCGCGAGTTCTAGGCCTCAATCCGGTGGTTCCTCGCCGCGGGCCTCGAACCATTTGCGCAGGAACAGCAGGTCGGCGGCGTCTTTTTCGCGGTGGGTCGATTTCTTCATGCGCCACAGGAGCCGTGGCGAGGCGAAGGGCACCTCGACGTCGCCGATCCTCCGGATGACGATGTCTTTGACCGCCTCCTCGTAGTCGATGCCGGAGGCGGAGCCCATCAGATCGATGGTGATCTCGTCGTTGATCCGGACAACGGTGTATTTTGCGACATCGCCCGGGTCGAGGTCATCGACCGCGCGGTCGGGCAGTGAACGCAGGGCCTCGTAGACGCGGGCCTCGTTCTCGGGATCGAGGGCGATGATGAGGTCCACATCCATCGTGCTCCGGACATACCCGGCGCCGCGGATGGCGAAGCCGCCAATAATCAGGTAGCGGGCATCCAGTTCGTTCAAGCGGCGGCATAGCTCCGCAAGATCCTCGACTTTCGGCTCGCGGGAGATCAGCTCTCCTGGTTCCGGGTCAGCATCTTCCATAGCCATTCGTCCGCCTCTTCATGGGAATGAAACTTGTAGACACCCTTGGGCAAACCGCCATTGCCGAAAGCTCGACGCCAGGCTTCCGCGTCGGCCTTGAGATGAGCCTGCGGATCGAGAGGGTCAACCGGCGGACGCCGTCTGCCGACGGTCTTTCCCGGCGTTTCCTCAAGGTTGATCGGGGTTTCCACGAGGGGGAGTTTAGCAGCGCTGCCGGGCGAGGCGAGGCGGGAATGCCGTGAGGTTCGGCGCCGAAGCCGGAGCTTTGCGCCGAGGCGCAAATTTTGGCGTGCGCGGCGGGGCGGGGCGGGCATGGTCGGAGCGACGCGATGAGCGAGGAATCAACCGCCGAATCCACCGGGGAATCCGTGCCGGACGCCGCGACGGCATCGCCCGGCCTTCGCGAGGACCTGATGGTCCTGATGAAGGTGCGGCTGAACGTGTTCGTTCTGCTGACGACCTTCTTCGGTTTCCTGCTGGCATCGCGCGGCGAGGGGCTCGACCCGGTGTTGCTCGCCCACACGATCGTCGGCACCGCGCTGGCGGCGTTCGGGTCGGCGGCCTTCAACCAGTTGATGGAGGTCGATCTCGACGCCCGGATGCGGCGCACGGCCGACCGCCCGCTGCCGGCTCGGCGCATGGACCCGTTGTTCGCCTTCGGCGTCGGCTGGATGCTTTCGGCGGCCGGAATCATCCACCTCGCGGTCAAGGTCGGACCGCTGCCGGCGATCCTGGCCGCGGCGACGATCGCGATCTACGTGTTCATCTACACGCCGCTGAAGCGCTACAGCAGCCTCAACACGCTGGTCGGCGCGGTTCCCGGGGCGGTGCCGCCGGTCATCGGGTGGACGGCGGTGCCGGAGCACGGGCTCGGCTGGGCGGCGCTTTTCCTCTTCGTGCTGCTGTTCCTCTGGCAGCTTCCCCATTTCGTCGCGATCTCGTGGCTGTGCCGGGAGGAGTACGAGCAGGCCGGATACAAGATGTGGAGCAATGGCGACGTGGCCGGGCGCCGGAGCGGCCTGCTGAGCGCGATCTTCTCGCTGATGCTGGCCGGCTTGCCGGTTTGGCCATGGCTGGCGGGGTGGACCCCGGGCTGGCAAGGCCATGCGGCGCTCGGCGGAGGGGTGCTCCTCGGTCTGCTCATGGCGGCGCTGTCGGGGCGCTTCATGCGCGATGGCGAACGTTCGTCCTTCCGGCGTCTGTTCCTTTTCACGCTGCTCTACCTGCCGCTTGAACTTGGATTGCTTGCCTTCGCATGGCGCTAGGCTAGTTTCCGCCGCCCCCGTCCGATGAGACCCGACATCGAGAACCTCGAACCCGCCGTGCGCGACCCGCGGAAGCTGCGGCGCACGGCGTGGATCCTGGTCGCGCTGATGGTGGTCGGCTCGATTCTCGTGCTGGTCGCCTACAACCGGAAGGCCGCGAAGCTCGCGGAGGACGATCGCCCGGCCTACGTGACCCGCCTGAGGACCGACAAGCACGACTTCAAGCTGTGGCGGCAGGACGAGAGCGAGGCGAGCCTGCTGGATCTGGCCGGCGACGTGTTCGTGATCGCCCCGGTCGTCTTCAGCCAGCCGGAAAGCTGGAAGCACACGCGCGACGTGCTGCTCGAACTGCGCGACCGCTATGCCGGGCGCGATGACTTTCACATCGTGACGATCACGCTGGACCCCGAGAACGAGCCGCCGGCCGAACTCGCGAGATATGCCGATGGGCTGGGCGCCGAGCTTCCGTTCTGGTGGCTGGCCGGCGCGCGGGAGGAAAGTGTGCACAAGTATTTCAAGAACGTGCTGCAGGCGGGCATCATGCCATACCGGGAGGACGGGAAGTGGCACTACGACCCGGCGGTGGTGTTGGTCGACCGGGACCGCCACGTGCGGCAGCCGACGGTGCGGGCACGGAAACCGAATGGCCGGGAGCTCAACCATCGAAACCCGGTGAAGCTCGACTTCGAGGAAGCCGCCAGGTGGGACTCGGAGGGAAGAAGCGAGGGACTGGAAGAGAGCAATGTCGAAACGATGAAAGCCATGCTCTTCAAAACCATCGATGAACTGCTCGCCGCCGAAGCGGAGGACGCGACATGAATGCCAAGGTCATCGCCATCTACTCCTTCGTGGTCGTCGCCTCCGTGGCGATGATCGTCTTCTTCATCAACGTTGGCAACCAGGTGCCGGAGAGTCCGGTCGCCTCGAACGTCGGCCGCGAGGTGCCGGAGACCCTGTTTCCGATCAAGACCGACCTTGAGATGACCCGGCAGGACGGCGAGCAGGTGAGGCTCAGCGAGCTCGAGGGCAAGGTGACCGTGCTGGCACAGTTCTTCGCCGTCTGTCCGAAATGTGCCATCCGCAACGGCGGCGACCTGCTGGAAATCTACAAGACTTTCGGGGATCATCCCGACTTCCGCATGCTCTGCATTTCGGTCGATCCCGAAACCGACGGCGTGGAGGAGTTGGAGGACTACGCCGAGACGCTCGGGGCCGACGTTTCGAACTGGTGGTTCACCCGCACCCAGGACCAGGCGGAGATCCACCGCTTCCTCGAGGAGGAGCTGAAGTTCTTCAGGATCCGCGAGCGGACCGACCCGGTGGACATCGCCTCGAACGGGCGTTATGCGCACGATCTCGACCTGCTGTTGGTCGACCGGGACCTGAACGTCGTCGGCAAGTATCCGCTCGCACAGGCCGACTCGGAGGAGGGCCGCAAGCTCGACCCGACCCGCTACGACCGCGAGAAACACGAGCTCTTCGAACGCATCCGCAAGGAACTGGGAGATGAGTGAAAGAAGCGAATGGCTGGCCCGGCCTCCGAAGGAGCAACTGGCGGCGAAGCTGAGGATCGCGGCGTGGATCGTCTCGGCGGTGGTGCTGCTGCTGGTCGGCGTGATGCAGCGGGTGCGGCTCGATCTGCCGGAGGGCTGGGACACCTCGATGCTGCCGCCGTTCCACGCGACGGTGAACGCGCTGGGGGCCGTGGTCTTGATCGTGGCGTTCGTGTTCATCAAGGCCGGCAAGGTCGCACTGCATCGCGCGGCGATGATGTTGGCGATGGTGCTCTCGGTGTTGTTTCTCCTCTCCTACGTCGCCTACCACCTGACGAACGATCCGACGCGCTACCCGGCGGACGCGCCGATGCGGGGACTCTATCTGACGCTGCTGCTCACCCACATCGTCACCGCGGCGGTGAGCTTTCCCTTCATCCTCTTCACCTTCATCGCGGCGTGGACGAATCGCTTCGATGCGCACCGCCGGCTCGCGCGCTGGGTCTTCCCCCTGTGGCTCTACGTCGCGGTGACGGGTCCGGTCTGCTACCTGATGCTGCGGCCGTATTATTGAGGGAGTGGCGCTTTCCAAGCGCCATATCAGGGCGTGGCGCCCTCCAGGTCGCGCGTTGGAGCCATGCCGCAGTTGGATTTTCGACCTGAACCTCCGAGGCCCGCCTTCATCCGCGGCAGGAATGCCACCCGGCCCTTTCATGGCGCTTGGAAAGCGCCACTCCCCCAAAAGACACTTGGCCAGACCGCTGGGCGGCGACACCTTTCCGCGCATGAAGATCGTCAGCTTCCGGGATCGTGGATACGACCGCTTCCTCGCCACGCTCAGGCGCCGCGCGTTGCCGGGCGACGAAGTGCGGGAAACCGTCGCTGGAATCATCGACGAGGTGGCGAAACGCGGCAACAAGGCGCTCATCGATTACGCGTCGAAGTTCGACGGGGTGCATCTCAAGCCACGCGATCTGTTAGTGACCGAATCCGAGTTTTCCGAAGCAAAGAAGGCGGTGGTTCCCAGCACCAAGCGCGCGGTGGCCGCGAGCCTGAAGAACATCACCGAATTCGCGAAGCGGAGCCTGCGCAAGGACTGGTCGTACCGGAATGCCGAGGGCGCGCAGGTCGGCGAACGTTTCGTGCCCTTCGACCGGGTGGGCGTGTACGTCCCGGGCGGCAAGGCGCCGCTGGTCTCGACCGCGTTGATGACCGCCGGCTTTGCCAAGGCGGCGAAGGTGCCCGAGGTGCTGGCCGCGACGCCCTGCGGGCGGGACGGGAAAGTGAATCCGGAGTTGCTCTACGCCCTGCACGCGGCGGGGGTGCGGGAGGTGATCAAGGTGGGCGGCGCCCAGGCCGTGGCGGCGATGGCGCTCGGCACGACGACGATTCGTCCGGTGGATCGAGTCTTCGGACCGGGCAACCGCTTCGTGGTGGAAGCCAAGCGCCAGCTCGTCGGCGCGGTCTCGATCGATCTGCTGCCGGGGCCGAGCGAGGTGCTGGTGCTTTCCGACAAGTCGGGGAATCCGGACTTCATCGCCGCCGACCTGCTGGCCCAGGCCGAGCACGGTGGCGACAGCGTGATTGGATTCGTGACCGATTCGAAGCCCTTGCTGACGAAGGTGGAGAAGGCGATCGGGAGGCAACTCAAGGCGCTTTCGCGGGCGGACTTCATCGCCGAGGTGCTGAAGAAGGGCGCCTTCGCGGTGGTGGTGAAGGATTTCGCCGATGGCGTGGCGATCGCCAACGATTTCGCCCCCGAGCACCTGTCGCTGATCTGCGGGGACGAGCGGCGCTGGTTGAAGGAGATCCGCACGGCGGGCGCGATCTACGTCGGCAACCTGTCGGCCGTGGCGGTCGGGGATTTTCTCGCAGGGCCGAGCCACACGCTGCCGACGGGGGGTGCCGGTCGCTCCTTTTCCGGGTTGCGGGCCGACCAGTTCCAGCGCCGGACAAGCATCGTGAGAATGGACGCCCGCGCGGTCGCCAGATCGCGGGAGGTCGTCGAGGAATTCGCGCGGATCGAGGGCCTGGACGCCCACGGCCGGTCGGTGTCGATCCGCTGCGAGTAGCGGTCAGGGTGCGCGGGGGGCTCCCAGCGCTTCGACGATCGTGGTCACGTTGTGACGCACCATCGCTTCGTAGTTTTCGGCGGTGGACCCGTCGGCGATGAGGGGATCGGCGATGCGGACCCCGAGATCGTGGGCCAGGGTCTGGAGGACCTTCGGGTTGGAGGTGTCTTCGGGAAACACGGCGGGCACCCTGGACTCGCGGATCTCCTCGACGAGCGCGGCGAGGCTCTTCGCATCGGGCATCTGCTCGCGGTTGAGGCCCTGGACGGGCAGGGCGGTGAAGCCGTGGTCGTGGCAGAAGTAGCCGAAGGCGGCGTGGGCCGTGGCGAGAACGCGGCGCTCGGGCGGGATGCGCGCCACCTGGCGGCGGACCCAGCCTTCGAGGCGATCGAGCCGCTGGCGGTAGGCGAGGGAGCGCTCGCGGTAGAGCGTGGCGCCATCGGGATCGCTCTCGGCGAAAAGGTCGGCCACGACCGTGGCGGCGCGACGGAAGGCGTCGATGGAATGCCACCAGTGGGGATCGACTTCACCACCGTGGTCGTGGTCCGGGTGGTTGCAGGAGCCTTCGAGCGAGGGGATCGACTGGCCGACCTCGATGAGCCGGGTGGTTTCCGGAAGGACCGAGCGCAGCGCGGGCAGGTAGCTCTCGAGACCCTTGCCCGATGCCAGGCAGAGTTGCACGTCGGCGGCCTGGCGGAGCCGGTCGGGCGTCGGCTCGAAATCGTGCGGGTCGTCGGTGCGGGTGACCAGTTCCACCACCTCCACGCGCTCGCCGCCGATCTCCCGGGAGAGGTCCGCGAGCAAGGGGTGAAGCGTGGCCACCTTGAGTTCGGCCGTCGCGCAGACGAGGGTCAGCAGCCAGCAGGTGATCGTGAGAAGGCGCATGCCGGAAAGATGGGGAGGCCGGGATGAAATGCAAGTGATTTGCGTTAGCGGGGCTTGCGTGGGAACGCGCAGGACACTAGGCAGGCGGCATGAGGATCGTTCTGGCATCGGGATCGCCGCGCAGGCGGGAGCTGTTGGCGCATGCCGGACTGGAATTCGAGGTGATGCCGTCGCCGGCCGAGGAACTGCACGACGCGTCGCTGGCGCTGGACGAGCTTTGCGAACGCAACGCCGAGCTGAAGGCCCGGGCGGTCCCGGTGGTCGATGCGGCGGTGATCGGGGCGGACACCCTGGTTCACATCGACGGCGAACCGCTGGGCAAGCCGGCGGATCTCGACGAGGCGCGGGCGATGCTGCGGTGCCTGTCCGGCAGGGAACACACGGTCTGCACCGGGGTGTGCGTGGTGTTTCCCGACGGGCGGGCCGAGCGCTTCCACGAGACGACGGCGGTGCGTTTCCGTCCGTTCGGCGACGAGGTCGTCGAGGCCTACCTCGCGAAGGTCGACCCGCTCGACAAGGCGGGCGCCTACGGCATCCAGGAGCATGGCGACATGCTGGTCGAGGGAATCGAGGGCGCCTTTGACAACGTGATGGGGCTGCCCGTGGCGCGGGTGCTGGCGGTGCTCGGTGCTTGCGGCCGGATGGGCGGGGACGTTGAATGAAGGCGATGGTTCTGCCGCCGAGATATCCGGTGCTCTTCAATCCGAAGGCACGCAGCCAGCGCGGCCGGCGGGCGCTGGAGTTTCTCATGGACAACGCGGCCGGACTGGCGCTCTACGCGACCCGTTCCGGCGAGGAGGCCCACGCGCTGGCGGCGAAGTTCGCGGCGGACGGCGAGAAGATCGTGATCGCGGCCGGAGGTGACGGGACGCTGAACGCGGTCGTGCAGGGCCTCGCCGGTTCGAGGACGGCGCTCGGCGTGCTGCCCACCGGGACGATGAACGTCTTCGCCCGCGAGTTGGGGATTCCCTATGACAATCTCGACCGCGCCTTCGAGGTGATCCTCGAGGGCAACGTGAAGGAAGTGGATCTTTTCGAGGCCAACGGGACGCCCTTCGTGCAGATGGCGGGCGTCGGATTCGACGCGCAGGTGATCGAGGAGACGACCTGGGAGACCAAGAAGGTGCTCGGTCCGCTGGCCTACCTGCTGTCGGCGGTGAAGGTGCTCGGCGAGAAGCCGCCCCGCATGGTGGCGACGGGTGACGACGGCCATCGCGAGGAGGGCGTGGCGGTGCTGGCGGGCAACGGCTCGCTCTACGGCGGGCAGTTCAAGCTCTTCCACCGGGCCGACAACCAGGATGCGAAACTCGACGTGCTCGTCTTCAAGGAAGCGGGCTACAAGCTGGTGCTCGACTCGTTGCGCGGAGCGCTGGGGAGGGTGGACCTCGACCGCTCGACGGTCGCCTATTTCCAATCCCGGAGCCTGAAGGTGAGCGCGGACCGGGAGGTGCCGCTGGAGGTCGACGGCGAGCTGATCGGGCGGACGTGGGAGGTCTGCTTCGGCGATGATCATCCCGAAAAGCTCCGGGTGCTGGCGCCGAAGGAGCCGATCGGGACGCGGTTCGAGGAAGCCATGAAGTCGATGATGGCGTGGACGAAGAAGACGGTGGGAGGTCCGCAGGGGTGAAGCGCCCCCGACGGAAGCGGAAGATGCTGTGGTGGATCGTCGGGCTGGCCGGGGTTCTCGCCGCCTGGCTGGTGTGGACGAATTTCGCCGCGGTGCTGGCGGGGTCGGGGAAGCTTTACGACGAGATCGGCGAGGTGCCCGGGGAACGGGTCGGGCTGGTCTTCGGCACCAGCCCGTGGATCGGCGAACGGGAGAACCTGTACTTCCGCTACCGCATCGAGGCCGCCGCCGAACTGTGGAAGGCGGGCAAGCTGCGCTGCATCATCGTCTCCGGCGACAACGAGAAGCGCAGCTACAACGAGCCGGAATACATGAAGGACGCCCTGGTCGAGGCGGGCGTGCCGGCGGAAATGATCATCGCGGACTACGCCGGATTCCGTACTTTGGACACCGTCTACCGGGCGAAGGAGGTCTTCGGCGCCGAAAAGGTCACCTTGATTTCCCAGAGGTTCCACAACGAGCGCGCGGCCTACCTGGCGAAGGCGAAGGGACTCGATTTCGTCGGCTACAACGCCCGCGATGTCGACGGGCAGGGTGGCCTGAAGACGAAGCTCCGGGAGATCGGCGCGCGGGTGAAGATGTGGCTCGATGTGCGCATCCTGAACACCGAGCCGAGGTTCTACGGCGATCCCGAGGAATTGCCGGGGTGAGGGGCTTTCAGCCGCCGGCGGCGATGCGGACGATTTCGATCCGGTCGCCGTCGCGCAGCGTGACGCCCGCATAGGCGTCCGGCAGGACCGGCTCGAGGTTGTGTTCGATGACCACCGGCCGCCCGGCGAGGTCGAGCTCCTCGAGCAGCGCCTCCAGCGCGAGGCTGTCGCCGGCGAAGTCGCGGGATTCTCCGTTGATGGTGACGGTCATGACGTGGGAGAGAGAATCGCCTCATCCCAGTCCTTCCAGACCGGGTCGAGGCCCCTGCGGCTGAGCATTTCAGCGACTTCGGCGGGACCGCGGTCGTCGCTGATGGCGAACTGTTCGGTGGCCCGCTCGCAGCCGGTGCGTTGCTCCATTTCCACCCGGCGGCCGCGGACGGTGAGGTGGAGGTCGTCGTGTCCGGCGCCGGTGTAGCCGCCGGGCTCGGTGCGGGCGCCGGCGGACATGGTGGTCACGCCGAGCGGGGCGATCGAGTCGCGGAGCCGGGCCGGCTCGCGGGTGGAAAGGACGATGCCGACCTGCGGGAAGCACACGCGGAACGCGCAGACGAGCTGGACCAGCGCGCGGTCGGAAAGAAACAGCTCGGGGTCCGGCTCATACTGATAGTTGCCGGCGTAGGGGCGCATCCGGGGGAAGGCGACGGTGAGGTGGGCCTTCCAGCAGTGCTTGAGCAGATACTCGAGGTGGGCGGCGAGCGCCATCGCCTCGAGTCGCCAGTCGGCCAGGCCGAAGAGCGCGCCGATGCCGATCCGGCGGAAGCCGCCGCGGTAGGCGCGTTCGGGGCAGTCCAGCCGCCAGTCGAAGCGCTTCTTCGGCCCCGCGGTATGGAGCGTCTCGTAGGTCTTTCGATGGTAGGTTTCCTGATAGACGACCAGTCCCTCGGCCCCGTGGGCGACGATCTCGCCATACTGGTCGTCCTCCATCGGCCCGACCTCGATGGCGAGCGTGGGAATGAAGGAGCGCAGGGCATCGAGGCACTCCTGGAGGTATCCCTCGGAGACGAATTTCGGGTGCTCGCCGGCGACCAGCAGGAGGTTGCGGAAACCGAGCGCATGCAGGTGGCGGGCCTCGGTGACGACCTGATCGACCCCGAGGGTGGTGCGCAGGATCGGGTTGTCTCGCGAGAAGCCGCAGTAGGAGCAGTTGTTGACGCACTCGTTCGAGAGGTAGAGCGGCGCGAAGAGGCGCATCGTGCGGCCGAAATGGCGCCGGGTGGTCGTGGCCGACTGGCGCGCGAGGGCCTCGAGCCGACGATCGTCGCAGGGTTCGATCAACCGTCCGAGCCGCCGCATGCCGTGGGTCGGCCGGGAAAGCAGGGCGTCGAATTGATCCGAGAAGCTCATCGGCGGGGCGAATCTCGGGCAGTCGGGCGCAAAGGTCAAAATCGGATCGTCGTCGGGCGCTTGCCAAGAGGTGGCAAGGTGGTCTTATCTCCGGCAACCCATGAGCGAGCGCGTCGTCTGCAAACCCACGCCCTGGTTCCTGCTGCGGGCGGGGGCGATGCTGTTGATGTTCGGCATCTTCGCGGCGCTGTTTTACATGGACGGACGCTGGGGCTACCGGGAGAAGAACCTTTCCTTCCACCTCTGGAAGGCGGTCGAGCGGGCGGTGGTCGAGTTCGGCGAGGCGAAGGACAGGATGAGCCCGTCGGAATGGCGGACGTATGCCGAGAGGCAGCGGGTCTTCGTCGGCGAGGTTGACATGACGACCCTGCCGGAGGGCACCGGGGAGGACATGCGGTGGCCGGCGCTGCTCGGTGACTTCGAGGCCATGGAGGCCGGGATGGCCCATCCCCGGCGGGAGCTTTTCGACCGCTACCGGGACGAGGCCGGGCTGAGCAAGGACGCGCCGGAGCAGCCCTATTCGGCGAAGAAGATCTTCGAGCAGTGGGTCGTGTTCTGGATCTGCCTGGTCCTGTTCCTCGGCGCGCTTTTCGTGCTCCTTCGCACGCTCGCGCGCAAGGTCGTGCTGGAGGACGGCGTCCTGCACCCCGCCGGCGGCAAGCCGGTGGCGCTTTCCGACCTGAAGCGCCTCGACCTGCGGCGCTGGCAGGGCAAGGGCCTGGCCTACGCCTGGGCCGACGACGGCAAGGGCGGCGAGCGCAGGATCCGGATCGACGGCCTGACCTACGGCGGCTTCCGGGTCGAGGACGATCAGCCGGCGGAACGGTTGATGGCCGGGATCAGGGCCGGCTTTTCCGGCGAACTCATCGACTACGAGGGCGAGGCCGGACCGGCCGCCGAATCCCCGGGCGGGGCCTCCTGACGGCGCGGTTTTTCGGGGTTGCCAAAAACCCGCCCGATCGCGTATCCCCTTCGGCACCCAACTTACTCCAAGCACATCCCATGTCTGACAAGAGCATCGAAGACCGCGTCAAGGACATCATCGTCGACCAGCTCGGCGTGAATGCCGACCAAGTGAATCCGGAAGCCAAGTTCATCGAGGATCTCGGTGCCGACTCGCTTGACACGGTCGAGCTGGTGATGGCCTTCGAGGAGGAGTTCGAGATCGAGGTGCCCGACGAGGAAGCCGAGAAGCTCCAGTCGGTCGGTGACGTGATCAAGTACGTCGAGGCCGCCAAGGCCTGAGTTTCGCGAACCGCTTTTTCCCGCGGGCGGCTCCGGATTCACCGGTTCCGCCCGTTTTCTTTGCGTTCCGGCCCGACTGGGCGAGGCTTGGCCATGCATTCACCCGACGACGTCCAGTATGCGATGGAGACGACCCGCGTCCTGCGGGCGCCGGACCGTCGCATCGACACGTTCGGCGACACCCGTTTCGAGTTCCTGCTGCTCAGCGAGCTGATGGACCGGGCGGGCCAGATCCGGATCCGCACCGGCGACATCGAGGCGGTGAAGCCCCGCCTGGTGAAGCCCGAGGCGTACCAGGAGCTGGAGTTCGACGGGTTCGACGACAAGGCCCGGGCCCGCATCGAGCGGATGATCGAGAAGATGCGCGAGCAGGGCCAGGACATGGCTTTCCTCAACTACGGCTTCCGTTTCGCCCGCGGCAAGGTCACCGAGGAACTGGTCCACGACCCGATGGAAACGGTCCGCGCGCGGGTGCTCGAGGATGCCCGTCTCGAAGGCAACCCGGCCCAGGCGGTGATCGAGGGCGTCGACGACGCGTGGGAGGTCTCGGTGGTCAAGTTCACCCTCGACATGATCATGGCCTCGCTGCCGATCAACCGATTCGACTTCCAGCGGCGGGGGCTTCTCTGAATGATGCGTTCCGGATGAGCTTCTGGATGCTGGTCAGGATCGTCGCGGGCCTCGCGGTCACGGCCGCCGCGGTCTTCACGCTCCTCATGGTCCGCCACGTCCGCCACGCGCCCCTCTGCGGCATCTCCGCCGAGCTGGTGCCGGGCACCTGCGACGCGAAGCCGATGGTCGCGCTGCCGGAGGCCGACTCGGACCTGCCCGAGGTCGATCCCGGAATGAAGGTGTTCGAGAAGGCGCGGGAACTCATCGCGGTGGGTGACCTGGCCAACGCCCGCGACCGCCTGCGCACGGTGGTGAGCATCTATCCGCGGTCGAAGGCGGCGCCGGAGGCGAGGCGGATCGTCGGTGAGATGAATCTCGACGAGGTCCTGTCCGCCGCGAACATGGAGAACAAGAAGGTCTACAAGGTGGTCCGTGGCGACTCGTATTTCGGCATCGCCGCCAAGCAGGACACGAACCTGGACATGATCATGTATCTGAACGGGCTGATGGACCTGGGCTCGCTCCAACCCGGCGACGAACTGCTGGTGATGCCGCTGGACTTCCGGCTGCTGGTCGAGCCGAAGCGCGAGGCGCTGTCGCTCTGGGACGGCGGGGTCTTCATCAAGGAATACCCGCTGCAGGCGGTGGTCGGTGCGCCGGGCGGAGACCAGAAGACCACGATCGCGAAAATGTCCGCGGTGAGCGGCGGCCGTGCCTTCACCCAGGCTTCGGACGGCTATCGGGGCGCCTCCAAGGTGCTGAGCATCGAACGCATGCCCCTGATCATCGCCGCCATGCCGGAGGATGGCGATGCCGAGGGCCTGGCCCGGGGTTTCTATCTCGATCCGGCGGACATGGAGGAGCTGGCGCTCCTGACCCGACCCGGGAATGAAGTGGAAATCCGCTCCAGCCCCCGCTAATCTCCGTCCAGCGCCATTCCGCTTTCCCCATCACCGATGCAGTTGCTTGAATTCGAAAAGCCGATCGTGGAGCTCGAGAGCGAGCTTGAGAAGCTCCGGGCCAAGGCCGATTCCCAGGATATCGACATGTCCGGGGAAATCTCCACCATGGAGGGGAAGCTCGCCGAAACCCGTCGGCGGATCTACGAAAACCTGACTCCCTGGCAACGCGTGCAGATCGCCCGTCACACCCAGAGGCCCTTCATGCTCGACTACCTCGCCCACGCCTTCTCCGAGTTCTGCGAGCTGCACGGCGACCGCCGGATCGGAGACGACCTGGCGATGCCCGGCGGCTTCGCCCGGCTCAACGGCCGCCGTGTCGTGGTCGTCGGTCACCAGAAGGGCCGCGACACCAAGGAAAACCTCAAGCGCAACTTCGGCAGCGCCAATCCCGAAGGCTACCGCAAGGCCATGCGCCTGATGAAGCTCGCCGAGAAGTTCGGCCTGCCGGTGGTTGCCCTGATGGACCCCCCCGGTGCCTATCCCGGCATCGGCGCCGAAGAGCGCAACATCGCCGAGGCGATCGCCCACAACCTGCGCGAGATGATGACCCTGAAGGTGCCCATCGTCGCGATCGTGCTCGGCGAGGGCGGATCCGGCGGCGCCCTGGGCATCGGTGTGGCCGACCGGGTGCTGATGCTGGAAAATGCCTATTACTCGGTGATCAGTCCCGAAGGTTGCGCGGCCATCCTCTGGAAGCATCGCAAGCATGCTCCGGAAGCGGCCGAGGCGATGAAGCTTTCCGCGCCCGACCTGCTCAAGCTGGGCCTGATCGACGGTGTGGTGCCCGAACCGCAGGGCGGTGCCCACCACGACCACAAGACGGCGGCGAAGGAGCTGGCCGATGCGGTCGAGACCGAACTTGCCGCCTTGGAGAAGCTCTCCGGGAAGCAGTTGCTGGAAGCCCGCTACGAGAAGTTCCGAAAGTTCGGCGAGTGGTCCGAGGGGTGATGATTTGTGGCATGACCGTCCCGGTCATGAACCGGTGATTTGTCCATTGCCTCGCGTTCCCTGGAAGTGACGATGTTGCGGTGGGTCTATGATGGCCCGTGCTCCAGCGTTCATGACCGGGACGGTCATGCCACCGTCAGGTGAGCCCCGCCGCCCACAGCGCCGCCTGGATCTTGAAGTCGATCAGGCGATCGTCCGCTTCCCGCCCCTTCAACCAGGCCCGCAGCCCGGCGAGCGGCACGTGGTGGATCTCGATCTCCTCGTGGCCGACGCCGCCTCCATCCCCGACCCGCTCGAGGTCCCGGGCGAGGAAGAGATGGGTGATTTCGGCCGTCATGCCTGCCGAGGTCGGCGACACGATCAGCTCGTCCATGCGCCCGGCGCGGTAGCCCGTTTCCTCAATCAACTCCCTCCGGGCGGTCTCGGCGAGCGGCTCGCCGCGGTGTTCCGCCTCGTCGCCCACGATCCCGGCCGGGAGTTCGATGGTGCGTTTGCCGACCGGGATGCGGAACTGCTCGACGAGCACGATCTCGTTCCGCGGAGTGACGGCCAGGATGCCGACCGCGTGGTCCGAGTCGGGCCGCCGGACGAAGTCCCAGCGGCCGTCGCGCTGGAGCTTGAGCCAGCGGGTTTCGTGAAGCGTTTCGATCATGGACCTAAGAATCGGTGACAAACGGCCGTAAAAGGCGGAGATTTCCCAGCCGCATGTCCCGCCACGATTTCCAGATTCCGGTCAGCTTCAAGCACCGCGTGTGTTTCACCCGCGATGCCTTCGCCCCGGACAACAGGCTGCTTGCCGAACTCCTCGAGGAGGGCGGGGGGCGCCGTGTGCTGGTCCTGGTCGAGGATGCGGTCTTCTCGGCGTGGCCCGAGCTGAAGCGCCGGGTCGGGGAATACTTCGCCGATCTGGGCTTCAACTGGCGGGGGCTCCGGGTCCTGCCCGGCGGCGAGGGGGTCAAGGCCGACGACGCGCTGGTCCGCGAAGTCTGGCAGGTCATCGACCACGAGCGGATCGACCGTCATTCTTACGTCCTCGTCATCGGCGGTGGAGCTTTTCTCGATGCGGTCGGCTTCGCCGTCGCCACCGCGCACCGCGGCCTTCGCCTCGTCCGCCTTCCCACCACCACCCTGTCGCAGGACGACAGCGGCGTCGGCGTGAAGTGTGCCATCAATGCCTTCGGCAAGAAGAACTGGATCGGCAGCTTCGCGGTGCCGTTTGCGGTGGTGAACGACTTCCGTTTCCTCGAAAGCCAGGACGAGGATGGTCGGCGCACCGGCCTGATCGAGGCCGTGAAGGTGGCGCTGGTGAAGGATGGTGAATTCTTCGAGTGGATCCGCTTCCGGATCGAGCGGCTGGCCGCGCTCGAGCGCGAGCCTTTCGAGGAGTGCGTGGAGCGCTCGGCACTGCTCCATGCCCGGCACATCGCCGAGGGCGGCGATCCCTTCGAGACCGGCAGCAGCCGCCCCCTCGACTTCGGGCACTGGGCCGCGCATAAGCTCGAGCAGCTCAGCGGGTTCGAGCTCAGCCACGCCGATGCCGTCTCGATCGGCGTCGCACTCGACACGCTCTACTCGGCCCGCTGCGGCCTGCTCCGCGAATGCGATGCCGAGCGGGTGATGGACGTCCTCGATGTGCTCGGCGTGCCGGTCTGGCACGACGCGCTCGACCTGCGCGATGACAACGGCCGTCGCCGTGTCCACGAGGGACTGGAGGAGTTCCGCGAGCATCTTGGTGGGGAGTTGACGGTATTGCTGTTGAGGGAACTCGGCTGCGGTCAGGACGTTCACGCGCTGGACGAGGGGCTGGTCGATGCGTGCATCGATGACCTGTGCCGGAGGGCCGGCGTGCGCGGAACCGAATGCCGCCCGCCTTCCGTGTCGTAGCCCGGGGCGGAGTGGCCCTTTGTTCGAGAAGGAATCCTCTCTCGGGCTTTCCGGGGGCGTGCCTCATCGGCTGAAAACCTTGTGTGGGTTTCTGCCTGAACCGCTTCACCGGGCCATCTCTTGAGGGCACCCGGAATTCCGTATTCTCGGTCTCTTCTTCGGTGAGCCGACAGCATTCCGGTTCCACATTAACCTCACTCGCCGGCGGGCCCTCGCCAGCAAACGAGCGCGGCGGAGACTGTGCCGGGTGCTGGACCGGCCGCTGGATTCGTGGCACGGCCAGCCGACGAAGAGCGACCTGACCGCCGCGGAATGGTATCGCTGCTGGCTTTTCGGCGAGGGTTTGGCGGTGGCGGACGAGGATCGTGTCCCCAAGCGCCGCGGCATGAGTGCGGAACAAGTGCGGAAGGTGAAGGAGAGCGGCGGAAAGCTCAGCCGCGGCCAGTTGC
>ERZ869936.601-NODE-601-length-32231-cov-56.763923_pt1 | contig 32231 bp, 27 predicted proteins | sample MGYA00520876_ERZ869936 | MGnify/ENA primary metagenome ERZ869936 (study PRJEB32218, sample SAMN09650985) | biofilter metagenome | isolation source: enrty point of leading RO module | place: Saudi Arabia: Thuwal, RO plant located on Red Sea | collected 2016-02-17 ... | reverse complement strand
CCTGACGGTCGCGTTTCCGCCGCTATTCACGATCTACGATTCACGATTCACGATTCACGATTTACGATTCACTTTCTTTCGCGATCGATTCGCTTTCAGCTCAGGCACGCTCCCTGACGGTCGCGTTTCCGACGCTATTCACGATCTACGATTCACGATTCACGATTTACGATTCACTTTCTTTCGCGATCAATTCGCTTTCAGCTCCGGCACGCTCCCTGACGGTCGCGTTTCCGCCACGATTCACGATCTACGATTCACGATTCACGATTCACGATTTACGATTCACTTTCTTTCGCGATCGATTCGCTTTCAGCTCAGGCACGCTCCCTGACGGTCGCGTTTCCGACGCTATTCACGATCTACGATTCACGATTCACGATTTACGATTCACTTTCTTTCGCGATCAATTCGCTTTCAGCTCCGGCACGATTCACGATTCACGATCTACGATTCACAATTCACAATTCACAAATTACGAAAGGCGGGTCCAAGCCCCGCCCCTACTGCTTACCGCTCGCTGCTTACTGCTCACTAACTATTTCTTCAACCGCGTCTCAACATCATTCGCTTCAAGCGAGCTGCCAGTCGCGCGCTGAAAATCGGTGATCGCCTTGTTGAGTTCGGTTTGCGCACGGAGCTCGGCGCTTTTGGCGTTCATAAGCGCTGTCTGCCGTTCGAGTACCTTGTAAATATCCGAAAGTCCCGCGTCCAGTTTTCGCTTCTCCGACTCATATTCGCGTTCGCTGTTATCCCTTGAGATGGCGGCCGCACGGAGACGCGCGCGCGCAGTCTTCATCGACTGCATCGCGTTCCTTACGTCCATCTGGATCGCCTGCTCAAGCTGTTCTTCCTGAACCCTTAGACGCTCCTGCTGAACCAGGCTCTTTCCGAGAAGCGCTCTTTGAGCACTGTCGTCGGGCGACCAGATCCAGGTGACACCAACACGAAATGTCGGATAGCGGCTTTTCAAAACATCGCCGATCGCGCCGTTGTATCCGCCGATAAAGCTCTCCGGCACAGACCTGGCAGGCGGTATCGGAAGCTGATCGATAGGAGGCGCCGTCGGATCAAGAGAATTTACACGATTGATGACCTGGTTCAGACGCTCCGTGCTAGCAGTGTTCGAGAAGATCGAAATTGCGTCGGGATTCGCAGTGCCGGCAACACCCGAAGAAGTGTAACTGGCGGTGAAATCGATCTCAGGTTCAAGCTGTTCCCTGTAGAACTTCCTGTCGTACTCGTTGATCTCCTTGGCAACTTCCAGGATATCGATCTCGATGCGGTTCTGAAGCGCAAGCTGCAGTGCGTCAGGCAAGGTCGTCAAAGGTTCTCGCAGATCAACATTGTCCGTCGGCACAAGAGATTCGCTCCACAGTGGATCATTCCGGTCTACCGCGATGAGATTCTTAAGAAGGTTCTCGGCTCCATTGACCTGCTCGAGCGCGGAGTAGACATTCAGTTCCAGATTTGCGACCTGGGTCTCGACAGCGACCGCGTCGATAGGAGCAAGAACTCCTTCCTCTACCAGCCGGCGGCTGTGCGCAAGCTGCTGCTTCGCGTCCCTTACTCCATCCCGCTGGACCTGCAGGTTTCTGAGCGCATAGGTAAGGTTCCAGTATGCCTTCTGAACCTCGACCGTTATCTCGATCGCTTTCTGTCTAAATTCCTTGTCCGTTATTGTCAGGTTCTTCTTCGCGATCTCGATGTTGCGCCTGGCGTCATCGCTCTTGCGGCCGCGGAAGAGCGGCTGGACCAAACGAAACTGGAAAGAACTGTCGAACTGCGGACGGAGGATCGTAAGCGGATTGTCGGAAACCAGCTTGCGGTTTCTGAATGAAGCAGTGAAAACAGTACCGAACTGAGGCACATAGCCCCTGTATTCCGCGTCGGCGACATATGTGTCGTTGGTCGTCACGAGTTGATTCGAGAAAACGCTGACATTGGGTGTCTTGGAACGTTCGTAGTACGCGGTCCCGGACAATGTGGGCGTGAAAAATCCTTTTGAAGCCGTGAGATCGAACTCCGCGATCCGCACATCCTTCCGTGAAACCTCGATGTCCTTGTTGTTCTCAAGTGCGCGGACGATCGCCTCCTGAAGCGCGAGCGGCTTTTGCGACATCAAGTCGACGCCTACCCGGCCAAGATCCGGAAGCTTTGCGTCGTTGGCTTCAAAACCTGGAGCAACTTCCGGAACGGGAGCAAGGTTCTCGGGCTTTACTTCATCGGGAGTCGGATTTGCCGTCTGGGCAGATACCGAGATCGCAAATCCCGCGAACACGGTCAGCAGTGCTGACAAGAAACGTATGATTGATGATGACTGCTTTTGCATTACTTGATCCCCGCTCTCATTAGCTTTGGTTCTTGCGGAGTAACGGTGTCTACTTCCACACCGAGTTAATTATCGAGCTCGCCGACTGTGCGGTCTTTCGCCTCACGACCTGCATTCCATCGGACATCCGCCTGAAGATCTTCAGGTTTCCAAGATCGTCAAAATATGAATAAAAGACCGGCACCGCGAGTAGCGTCAGAAGCAGGCATAGAGCCTGTCCGCCGACGATCAGAACTCCGACCGAACGGTTAGTACCCGCCCCGGCACCGGAAGAAACGACGAGCGGCATCATTCCGGCGATCAGTGCGATCGTCGTCATAAGGATCGGACGAAGCCGGTCGCGGTTACCCTGTATGATCGCGTCGTACCGTTCCATTCCCTTCGCACGCAGATTGTTCGTGTGATCGATCACGAGAATCGCGTTCTTCTTCACGACCCCAAACAAGAGCAGAAGCCCCAGGCCGGAGAAAATGTTCACCGTCTGGCCTGCGATCAGGATCGACAGGATTCCAAAGGGAATTGCGATCGGAAGCGTAAGAAGTATCGTGATCGGGTGAATGAAGGACTCGAACTGAGCCGCGAGCACGATGTACATAAAGATGAATGAAAGCACAATGGCCAAAAGGAAGTAGAAGCCCGCCTTCTGCAGTTCCTTTGACTGTCCCACATAACCTGCGACATATTCTGCCCCGAGGTTGAGCTGTTCAACAGCCTGGTTCAGATCGTTCTGGATCACGACCGCCGATCCGCCGGGCCGTGTATTCGCCAGGATCGTGACCTGCCGTTGGCGATTTATCCTGTCGATCGCCGCCGGTCCAGTTCCTTCGCTGGTCTTGACCACCCTGTCGAGCGTTACCCAGCCAAGTTTTGAAGAAGGCACGATAAGTCGCTCAAGGCTGGAAATATCGTTTCGGAAGCTGTCGCGGGTGCGGACCCGGACCTCATATTGTTCTGTTCCCTCGTTGAACGTAGTCGCCTGTTGGCCGGCGACCAGTATATTGAGGGCTTGCGAAACATCCCCGACCCTTACCCCAAGATCTGCTGCCCTTTGGCGATCGACCGCGAGCTGAACTTCGGGCTTTCCGCTGATCAGCGTCGAATCTACATCGACCGCGTCGGGATTGCCTTTAAGAACTTCGACCAGTTTCTTTGAGTACTCTTCAAGCTGATCCAGATCGGGACCGCCGATAAAGAACTGCACGTTCGCGTTTCTGAATCCGCCGCCAGAGAACGCCTGAACTTGTTGAACTCCGACCCTTAGATCCGGCGGATATCTCTCGGAAAGCAGTTCGCGCGTCGCCGCCATTAGCTCCTCTTGCGATTTTGAACGATCTCCGATGTCTGTCAGCCGCACGTAGACGGTGCCGGCATTCACCGCCTGTGCCTGTCCGCCGCCGACGGTGATCAAAGTGTCGGTCACGCCCTCCAGCTTGCGAATGTCTGTCGCGATCCGTTCCATAAGGACCGTCGCAGCCTGAAGCGAAGTGCCTTCGTCGGTACGGATCTGAACTTCGTACTGAGACTGGTCGTCAACGGGAAGGAAGTTCTTTCCGACAAACATGAAAAGCGGAACGATGCTGACAACCACCAGAAGACACGAGAGCAAAATGACCCATCGGTGGTTCATCGACCACACGATCATCTTTGTGTAGACCGAATCTAGGTGGCGATAGAACCAGGTGTCCTTGCTGCCGTCGCCAGTACTGAGTCCTGAGGACTTGGGACTGAGTTCGTCGGAAGCCTCGGGCATTGGCAAGCCTTCGCCTGACTCCTGACTTCCGACTTCTGAATTCTCTTCCGTTATGCCCGTCGCTTGCGCTCCGGGTTCCGATGCTTCCCCGGAACTCGGAACTTGGAACTCGGAACTCTCTTCTGACTCCTGACTTCTGACTTCTGAATTCTCGTCTTCGGGTTTCTTCCACTTGATGATCCTCGCGGCGAGCATCGGCGTGAGGGTGAACGAAACGAGCAGCGAAACGGTGATCGCAAATGCCGACGTCAGGCCGAACGACGACATAAATCTTCCGACAATACCGCCCATAAAGCCGATCGGGACAAACACCGCGAGAAGCGAGAAGGTCGTCGCAAGGACGGCGAGTCCAATGTCTCTCGTCCCCTCGATCGCCGCCCGATATGGCGACATACCCTCTTCTTCAACGAACTTATAGATGTTCTCCAACACCACGATCGCGTCATCGACAACGATTCCGACCATCAACGTGAGCGAGAGCATTGTGATGGAATTCAGCGTGTAGCCCATCGCGTACATCAGCGCGAAGGTTGAAATGATCGATGTCGGAATGGCAAGCGCGGCAATGAGTGTCGACCGGAAATTCCACAGGAACAGGAATATGACGATTGTCGCGAAGATACTTCCTTCGACAAGGTGGGTCTCGATCGCCTCAAGCGAGTTCTCGATAAAGATTGAGTTGTCGCCGATGATCTGAAGTCGGTAGTCCTTCGGCAATGTAGGCTCGATCTCCGCAAGCGCCTCTTTCACAGCGTGTGCTACAGCTACCGTATTCTCTCCTGACTGTTTCGAAACGATCAGCGTAACGGCGGGTTTTCCATTGAGGAAAGACTGTGATCTAAGTTCTTCCGCACCGTCCTCGACCGTGCCAATGTCCTTGATCTTTACCTCGTAACCACCCCGGTTGGCGACAACTACATCTTCAAATTCTTCTACCTTTCGGACTTTTCCAAGCGTTCTTACGTTTCGCTCGACCGCTCCCTCATCAAGCCTTCCTCCCGGAAACTCAAGGTTCTGGACACGCAAGGCGGCAGTAACTTCGACCGGCGTAATGTTAAACGCGCGCATCTTCAGAGGATCGACCCAAACGTTCACCTGCCTTTCACGACCGCCGACGATCTGTACCTGACCAACGCCGTTGATGGATTCGATCCTTTCTTTGACCTGATTCTTGGCGACCTCGGTAACATCGCGCAGACTGCTGTTCGAAGAAACGACGATGCGCAACACAGGAGCGGCGTCAGAATCCAGCTTTTGAACCGTAGGCTGTTCCGCTGTTTCAGGCAGGTTCGGAATGGCCTGCTGAACGCGGTTCTCGACCTCCTGTGCCGCAATATTGACGTCTTTCTCCAGGATGAACTGAACGAATACCTGGCTGACCCCTTCAAGAGACGTAGACCTTAGTTCGTCAATGCCGCTGACGGTGTTGACCACTTCCTCGATCTTCTCCGTGATCTCCGTCTCGATCTCCTGAGGTGACGAACCGGGATTCACCGTCGTGATCGTGATCGTCGGAAAATCGACCTTCGGGAATAGGTCGACACCCAGTGAAAAGAAGGAAAACGCTCCGACCACGACGAGCGAAAGGATCAGCATCGTCGCGAACACGGGCCTTTTAACGCAAATTTCAGCTAGCCACTGCATAACTCGTAAGTAGAAAGTACTGAGGACTAAGGACTGAGAAGGACATCAAGATCTCGCTTGTGAAAGGAGTGTTACCTCCCCCCTCTCAGTCCTCAGTCCTTGACTCTCGGTCCTTGCTCATTGGGCGACGATCACTCCGTCGCTTAACTTGTCGAGGTTGTTCGTCGCGACTACCTCGTTCTCGGTGATTCCCTGTTTGATCTCGATCCGGTCGTTTTCAAGCAGGCCTGTCTGGACGAGCCTTTCGTTAGCGATCCCATCCTTGATGACAAATACGACATTTGTCTCGCCTCGAGCAGTCACGGCTGAGGCCGGGATCATTACTGCTGGTGCCGGCATTGACTGTGTGATCCGAACGGTTGCGAATTGACCCGGCTTGAGAAGACCTCCGGGATTGTCGATCTCGGCCTCGACGGTAAGAGTTCTCGACTGCGGATTGAGACTGGGAAGCTTCCTGACAATAATTCCCGCGAAGTTCCGGTCCGGATAGGCTGAAACCTGCGCCGAAACGCTCTGGCCTACCTCGACTTTTCCTATGGACTGCTCCGGAACATCGATCTTCAGCCTGAGGACCGCCGTCCGAACGATCGTGGCGATCTTCACGTTTGGCTGATTCGGCGAGATATATTCTCCGGGGTCGGCATTCCGTTCCGAGACATAGCCGCTTATCGGTGCCAGGATCGCGTTGTCTGCGACGGCCTTTCTGGCTTGTGCAACCTGCGCATCGGCTGTGTTGACCGCCGCTCTGGCGTTCGCCGCCTGAGCGCGGGCCTGCTTGACGCCGGCTTCGGCAGTATTGATCGCGCGGATCGCAACAGCCGCGTTGGACCTCGCCTCGCGAAGCTGTCCCAATAACGCGTCGCGTTGAGATCGCTTCTGGTCATAAGCCGACCTTGAAACATCGCCTGTTTCAACAAGATTCTCGTAACGAGTAAGTTCGGCTTCGGCAAGTTTCAACTGGGCCCGAACGGATATCACCTGCGAGAAGTCCTCGATATCAAATGTCTCGCCGTCCCTCACCCCGAGCCTGACCTGGGTCTGCCTCAAGTTAGCGATTGCCTGCTCGACACCCGCTTCAGCCTGATCAACAGCCTTCCTCGACTGCTCAAACTGCGAAAGTGCCTGATCAAGCCGGATCTGAGCATCGCGAGCGTCAAGACGTACCATTACGTCGCCACGCTTGACGTAGCTGCCCACATCGAAATTTACCTGTGCGATCTTCCCCCCGATCGTTGGAGCGACATCGGATTCGGCATCGCTCGCGAGCGAACCGGTCGCCTCGAAATAGGTAGGGATCTGCTCAACTTCGGCTGTCGCTGTGTCAACGGATACGGGACCTGTCCCTTCTTCCGTGTTGGCCGCGTTCTCGTTTGCCGAAGACGTTCCGCAGGATGCAGAGATCAAGACGGAAAGCACCAGCAAGGCGGCTATTGGTATGAATTTATGAAACCTCATGATGGTTGTAGATCTACCCGGTGGCTCAGATAGAAACACCGGGAGTTAAATCATTCCTATTTAGTCACTCCCTTTAACAGCACCGTGGCAAACGCCTCTGCGGCTTCTTCTTCGGACATTTTCAGGATCTTCTGACCGGGATCGAAAAGAATCGTCGTGATGGAATGATGAATCAGCATTCCTACGAACGCCCTGACCACCGCCTTCGGTTCCATCACCCTGAAAACCTCGTCTTCCTGGCGCGACCTTATGTAGGAGCCGAGTGCGTCGTACATTCCCGTCACGGAACTCTCAAAGAACATTCTCGCGAGATCGTGTCCTTCAAGCGCCGAGTACAGGAGCAGGCGAATGAAGTCCTTGTCCTCCTGATGCTTGCGAAGGGCGTTCAACGCCATTCCGTGGAAAACACCCCAGTCGTCTTTATTCGAGATCGGCTCACGTATGGCTTCAAGCGGATCGCCGAGATTGTGCTGACAAGCTTTGTGATCCAGGATCGCAGCGTAAAGCTCTTCCTTGTTGGCAAAATGTTTGAAGACCATCGCTTCGGAGATCCCCGCCGCGGCGGCTATCTGTTTCGTCGTAGTCCCCCTGAATCCGTCCTCCGAAAAAAGCCTCATTGCTTCTTCAAGGATCTGCTGCCGGCGCTCGTCGCCCGGCATTCTTGTGATCGTGTGGTCAGCAGTCGAAGTCAACCCGTGTCTCCTGTTAAGAAAGTGTTAAGTAAGTGCTTACTTACTTTCCGAGAATGACACCTGATCCAGGTGATGTCAAACAGGTAGACGGGATTAGATATTGAGGGCGGACAAGAGCTTGCCTAGGGAAGAAAGTGTTTGGCCCAGAGTTGGAAGACGAGCAGCGTCCAAAGCTGTTTGTAGTGGTTTGCCGTTCCGGATTCGTGTTCGCGGATCAGCTTTTCGACATACCCTGGGTCGAACACGCCTTGTGCGGCAAGCCGTTCGTTCCCCAGAAGATCGTGCATCAAAGGGTTCAGGCTTCCTTTAAGCCACTCAGCCACCGGAATACCGAATCCCTTCTTAGTTCTCTTGATTATCTCTTCAGGCAGGAGTTCACCGACGGCCTTTTTCAGAATGTACTTCGAGGTTCGCCCTCTGAGCTTGTATTCGGACGGAAGGGAGGCGGCATATTCGGCTACGCTGTGAGCGAGGAATGGCGCACGAACCTCCAGCGAGACAGCCATGCTGGCGCGGTCGACTTTCGTGAGAATGTCCTCAGCAAGATAGAGTTTCGTATCAAGGTACTGCATCCTTTCGATCACGTCTTCAGCGTCGCATCCGTCGGCGAGCCTGTTCGGTATATCGTATGTGTCGTTGACAGTAAGCAAATCTGCAAATTCTCTCGACAGCAGACCCGATTTCTCTTCTTCGGTGAATGAACCGAACCACATATGGTGACGCTCTACTTCGCTTCGATCGGCTCCTCTTACGAACCGCTTCGCCTTGTAGTCGAACGACATGTTCTTCGTGCCCGCTTTCAAACCGGCGACGGCAGGTTCGACAATTCCAGAGCGCAGGAACTTGGGAACGGCCCGGTAGTAACGATTTATCTTGTGACCCAGATACATCGGATAACCGGCAAATATCTCGTCGCCGCCATCTCCACCTAGTGCGACTGTAACGTGTTTTCGAACGAAGCCGGACAGCAAGAATGTAGGCAAAAGAGAAGCGTCGGAAAGCGGCTCATCCATCCATTCGCCGATCTCCTCAACCAGTCCGGCAGCCGTCGCAACACTCAGAATATCTTCAAAATGTTCGGTTCCAAGATGCTCCGAGACTGCCCTTGCATGAGAGGATTCATCAAAGGACTCCTCTTCGAACCCGATAGAGAACGTTTTCACCCTTGATGAACTGTGCCGGACCGCAAGAGCGGCTACGGTTGAGGAGTCGATACCCCCGGAAAGAAGCACTCCGAGAGGGACATCTGCGACAAGCCTCTTTTCGACAGAAGCCGACAAAAGGTCCAGGAGCTCGGCTGCAGCCTCCTTCTCGGATGGGACCGGCGAGGCCTTCTCGAAGCCGATGTCCCAGTACTTTCTGACCGACAATTCTCCCTTTTCCCATTTGAGCAGGTGTCCGGCGGGAAGCTTCTTGATTCCCTTATAGATCGAAAGTGGCGCCGGGACGTAGTCGTACGAGAGATAAAGGAAAACGGCGTCCGGGTCCATTTCAACTGAAACCTGCGGATGCTTGAACAGCGCCTTGGGCTCGGACGCGAAGTAAAGGTCGTCGTTGAATACACCGTAGTACAGGGGCTTCTCGCCGAACCTGTCCCGTGCGATCAGGAGCCGTTCCTTTTGCTTGTCCCAAAGCGCGAACGCGAACATCCCGTCCAGATGGTCCACCATAGCGTCGCCGTACTCGTCATACAGATGCGGCAGCGTCTCGGTGTCCGAATGGGTCTTGAATGTGTGGCCCTTTGCTTCAAGCTCCTTCCGGATCTCGAGGAAGTTGTATATCTCGCCGTTCATCACGACGATCACGCTCCCGGATTCGTTAGTCACAGGCTGATCACCCGTCTTAAGATCAATGACCGATAACCGACGCATTCCCAGAGCCGCGCCTTTGCCTATCCAGGTTCCCTGATCGTCGGGGCCTCTGTGGCTAATGCTCGCACACATCGACCCGAGAACTTCTTCGTCCCCGGGCCCGTGGCGATATGCCGTGTCTTTAGTTGTCCAGCCTGTTATTCCGCACATCTCTCGGGAGTAAATCGTGAATTGTGAATGGATAATCGAAAGTTGGGAAATGTAAGTTGAGAATAGGAAATGGAGAATGGGTAATTGATAATTGACTGTTGGACATTGATGCTTCGGAAACGAATCAACACAGTTGCGGAGTTTGGGATCCATCAGCAAGGGTTCGATCAGTTTTGCTCACACTTGAACCTTATCAATGCTCTATTTCCAATTCCCAACTTTCAATTATCAATTACCCGTTCTTGATTCATTATTTACGATTCACCATTCACAATTCACGATTTACGATTTACGATTTACGATTCACGACTCACGATTTACCTTCCTCTGATCCACCAATCCGCTCGCGGATGGAGTAGATCGCCTTATCCTGCGACTCGTGATAGGTCCTCACAAGCAATTCCGCGAGCAGGCCCATAAGGAAAAATTGAATGCTGATCGCGAGCATTACGATAGCAATCACCGGAAGCGGCGTGAGAATGAAAGAAACCGCCCATACGAGCTTGAGAACAAATGCCCAAACGGCCGCGGTCAATGAGAGCAGGAACGCTATCAGGCCGAACGAGCCAAATACGTAGAGCGGTTTCGTCTGGTACGAAGCAAGGAACTTGATCGTTATCAGATCGAAAATGACCTTTACCGTCCTCGAGATCCCGTACTTGGACCTGCCGTGGATCCTCGGAAAGTGATTGACGGGAATTTCCGTCACTCGCGCTCCGGCCCAGGCGGCATAGATCGGAATAAAGCGGTGCATCTCGCCGTAGAGCCGAACATCCTTTAACACTTCTCGACGGTATGCCTTCAGCGAACAGCCGTAGTCGTGAAGGTGAACGCCCCCGATAGCCGAGATGACACGATTTGCCATCCAGGAAGGAATCTTCCGAGTGAACAGCTTGTCTTTCCGATCGACCCTCCAGCCTGAAACGACGTCGTAGCCTTCTTCCAGCTTTGCCAGCAGCTTCTCGATATCGGCCGGATCGTTCTGAAGGTCTGCATCCATCGGTATCAGGATCTCACCGCGCGCGGCGTCAATGCCCGCCGACATCGCGGCTGTCTGGCCATAGTTCCTGCGAAGTGCGATCACGACGACTCTCGGATCCTGCTGCGCGATCGCACGCAGCTCCGAAAGCGACCCATCTTTTGAACCGTCGTCGACAAAGATGACCTCCGCCTCCCGGTTCAGGGCATCGAGCGCCGACGCGATCTTCGCATACATCTCCCGTATGTTCTCTTCCTCGTTGAAGACAGGCAGAAACAATGAAAGATCGGGTGCTGTTTCAGGTTTGACAGATTCTGTTGAATCCATAGAGTTGCCAGATGCCTATGGGCAGACGAGCCGTTCAGGTTGCGAATCTTGACCGGTCGTCCAGGTAACGATGCCTGAGCACGAAGGCGATTCGGCTGTAATCGTCGCAGTGGTAGCGGTGTTCCATCCCAGTAAGGTCGCAGCGGAAGCAGTCAGCCTTCTTGCGATTCCAGACCACCTATATCTTGAGGGAAACGTGACGAATCCATTCTTGTCCGTCGATTCGGAGTAAGAAGTGCTGTCTCCGAAATAAGGATTCTCAACCTTTTGTACCACCGGTCTTGCGCCGCCCGGGAGGAAGTTCTCATCGATCACGACTATCTTCCACTCAGGTACGTCCTCAGTGGGGTACGGCACGATCACCGCCGTGATGACCACGATCAGAAGAATCGTAATTGCATAGTAGCTGGTCAGGTATTCGGTGAACTTCATCGCGGACCGCGAAGCAGAGGGTGGCTGCGTTTCCAACCCATATTCTACCCTATTAGCATGGTCGTTAGCATTCCCCTCTTTAGGGCTTTCGTGTTTGTGTGCTCCCGTCCGCTGAGATTATACTTTTCGTCACCAATTCAAAGCACCTATTGGAATTTTCCCTGCAGGTAACATCAAATGAACCCTGAAATCGCAGACAAGACCATTTCGGTGATCGCCGAGTTTAAGGAGATGGAGAAGGACAAGATCTCTGTCGACACGAAGCTCGACTCGCTGGAAATGGATTCGCTGGATGCGCTGAATCTGGTCTTCGAACTGGAAGAGGCATTCGACATTACGATCCCAGACGAACAGGCCTTCGAAACGAAAACGGTTGGCGAAATGGTTGAAGGCATTGAGACGCTTTTGGAAATGAAGGATAAGGAAACGGAGTCCGGTTCTGAAGAGGAATAGGCGCGATAGCGCCGCGGCGGTTTTATGAGTTCAAGAAGAGTTGTCGTCACAGGTATCGGCGTCGTTTCGGCTCTCGGAAACGATGTGAACCGGTTCAGTGAGAATCTTTTCTCGGGGAAATCAGCGATCGCTCCGATAGAGTCGATTGATGTTTCGTCCATCAGGTTCAAGAAGGCCGCCGAGGTTAGGGATTTTGAAGCCGCCGAGCTTTTCGAGAAACAGGAGCTTGCGATCATCAAGCCTTTTTCTCAGTTCGCCGTGACTGCTGCGAGAGAAGCGATCGCTTCGTCAGGGATCGAATGGAAGGATGAAGCTTCCCGACAGCGAACTGCGATCATTACGGCGACCGGAGCAGGCGGCCTGACCGATCTGGATCAGCAATACGAAGACCTTTACCGGCACAACAAGAAGCGCACTCCTCCGATGATCGTGCCGCAGTCGATGGCAAATTCAGCCGCCAGTTTTATCTCGATGGAAACCGGCGTTTGCGGACCGACTTACACGGTGTCAACCGCGTGTTCATCCTCCAATCACGCCATCGGACTTGCATTTCATTCGATAAGAAGCGGTATGGTCGACGCGGCGATAACCGGCGGAAGCGAGACCCCGATCAGCTTTTCGAACCTTAAGGCCTGGGAAGCACTTCGCGTAGTTTCCGGCGATACTTGCAGGCCGTTTTCGAAGGACCGTAGCGGAATGGTCCTTGGAGAAGGCGGTGCGATGCTGGTACTAGAAGAAATGGAAGCGGCAGCAAGGCGCGGCGCTCCTATCCTCGCGGAGATCGCCGGTTTCGGAATGACGGCTGACGCCCATCACATTACACAGCCTTCGGTCGAAGGTCCCGTCCGCGCTATGAAAAACGCGCTTGAAGACGCTTCGCTGGAGACCGCTTCAATCGGATATGTTAACGCCCACGGGACTGCGACTAACGCCAACGATTCTATGGAATCGGAAGCCATCAATCAGGTTTTTGGCGAACACGCGCCTAACGTCGCGGTTTCCTCAACGAAATCGATGCATGGACATACGCTTGGTGCGGCGGGAGCGATCGAGGCGGTAGCGACTGTTCTCGCATTGAAAACCGGCGTTCTTCCGCCAAATGCGAATTACTCCGAAGCTGATCCGGATTGTAATGTTGACGTTATCGCGAACGAGGCCCGTGAAGTTCAGGTTGAAGCGGCGGTATCGAACTCATTTGCCTTTGGCGGACTGAATGCAGTGCTGGTGTTCAAGAGTCTTAACTAGTCTTCTTCCTACCACAGTTTGCGCAGGGAATAATTGAACACAGATCAACACAAATGGAACTGATGTCACACGTCCACAGACACCAGCTCATCCTTCAAGATCTGTGTTTATCCGTGTCTCGCTCTTTGGATTCTTCTTTCTTCCCAGTAAGCTCTGTGTTTTCGGTCTTAGCTTTCATTGGATTTCCGTGCGACTACGACGATTGAGACCCCTAACGGGAAGTTTACGTGTTTCAGGAAGTGCCGTTCTGAGCTGAAGATCTTGCCAAAGATTCCGTTTAGCGCTGACACATTCACGTTGTTTTCCGATTCAGGCTTAATACCTGTAAGACGCATTATTGTACGGCCTCCGAGGATCGGAAGGAAGAACGTGATGTTTGCGTAAGTAGCTCTTTCTACTACATATCCGGCCATTTTAAGCCTTTCAACGATCTGCTTCTTTGTGTAGCGGATCCTGTGGTTTGAAATGTCGTCCTGAACTCCCCACAACCACATGAATGCAGGGACAAAGACCAGGGCATAACCGCCGGGTCTGGTTACCCGGTTCATTTCCGAGAGCCCGGCTACGTCATCGTCGAGATGTTCGATCACGTCGAGCCCGGTGACGATATCGAACTCCGCATCATTGAAGGGCAACTCCTCAGCCAAACCCTTGTGGACCGTCAAACCCTTCGACTTACAGAATGTAAGAGCTTCGTCGGAGACGTCTACACCTTCTGATTCGCCGAACTCCGAGAGCATTTCGAGATTCGCGCCGGTCCCGCAGCCGACGTCAAGGATCTTTAATAAGGACTGAGGAGCGAGGACTGAGGACTGAGAGTCTGCCTCAACTCCGCCGTTTCCGCTGAGATCATTGTTCGCGTTATCTGGATCCTTGGTCGCCCGACCTTCCTCAGTCCTCAGTCCTTTTCGCTCAGTCCTTAGCGAGTCGACGATCTCCCGCATAAACGACTCGAGAATCGCCCTGCGGCCCACGAACCACCAATGCGAGTCCTCTACGTCATTCATGATCGCGTAGGTATGCCCTTGCATCTCTTTGGAAAGCTCCTGGCTCATCGTCAATTGGTAACCGCAAAGGCGCCGAGGCGCGAAGTGTTTTTGGGATTCTGGCTCAAGTCGGAATTTCTCTGGGAAGCCGGAATTGAGCGAAAGTCATTTCGCCAGGGTGTTATTTCATTAGGACCGCTTCGTACTTCTAAAATTTGTTTACAATCCTCTTGATCCCTTGCTTCATATATGCCGAATGGAAGTTAAGTATCAAACCCAAGTGACGACCGCTCATTCTCAGATATGAAAGTAGCTGGGCCTTGTGAAGTTCCTCGATCTTCTTGACGGTTTTCAATTCGAGAATAATCTCGTTCTCAACCAAAATGTCCATTCTGTATCCACAGGAAAGGACTTTACCTTTGTAAGTGATCGGAAGTGGTACCTGTCTTTTTATTGAAAGTCCTTGTGTCTCAAGTTCAAAACTCAAACACTCCTCGTAAGCTGACTCTAGTAAGCCGGGACCGATTTCCTTGTGAACTTCTATCGAGGCTCCGATTACCTTTCTTGAAACATCATTCAGATTCTGCTGCTGTGTCGGATTCAACATTCATAAGCTCCTCCGACCTTTTGAAACAACTGTAAGACATTGCACGAGCAGATTCCCGATTCTCACTATCAATCACTTCTCGGATCAAACTTCTTTTCGCTCTTTTCGAAAATACACACAACCATCGAGATATTCTAGGTCGCGGGCAGGCCGATTAGAGAATCTGCATTCTTCTTTGAGGTGATCGAAAGTAAAATACGGATAGTCTGCGACTACATCCGTAACTACACATCTTATGCCGTCGAAATCTTCCTCATAGGGCTCTCGATCAAGATATTAACGAATGGCTAGAGTTTGGAATCTCTCGTCAAATCCGAAATCAACTGCGCTGACCGAAGGAGAAACTTCTCCTGGAATTGCTCGCTGAAGCAAAAGTGAGAGATAAACGTTCGTAGCTTCATAGCGGCGTTTATGCACTTACACGAATACTCAAGAAGGCTACGACAAATCGATTGTAGAACGAAAAATCCTACAAATCTCGGCGCCTTTGTGCCTCTGCGGTTAGATCAATAATCACAACTTCCCGAAACCACACCAACTGTTCTTGTTGTGCCACTTGATCTCCACATCCTCTGCTCCCGCTTCTTCCCACCAACTCTCAAAATCTTCCTTTGGGATGTAAAAGGCCGTAGGCGCGACAAGGTGGTCGAAAACGATATTGTGCTGTTCGCGCCATCCGAAGTCTGCAAGCTTGTTCAGATAAGTGTTATAGAAAAGACTGCCTGCCGCTTTTGGTACGAGTCTGTTGGCCGGTCGATACAGGAGCTTTGAGGCGGAGTAGACACCCAGGGTAGGGATCTTCGACAGCTGATACAGCAGAGGCTGGCTGATCCGCGAAGTAAAGCCCATACGGACGGGATCGACGTAATTTACTATCCACTCATTGTTCTCTTCGCCGTAAACCCACGCGGATATATGTCCGCCCTCCCTTACTTTCGAACAAAGTGACAGAAAAGCTTTCTTCGGGTCCGGAGTGTGATGTAGCACGCCAACGCTAAACGCGTAGTCGAATTGCTTCTTGAACGGAAGCTTGAAAATGTCAGCCTGCACTATATGTGCGTTCGGCAGGTCCTTTGCTACTTTGAACGCTGATTCCACCGCGTCGCTCAAGTCGACGCCGATGATCTCTTTCGCACCCCATCCCGCGGCCAGTTTCGTATGTCTCCCTTTGCCGCATCCGCCTTCGATAATGAGCTTGTCCTTGAAGAATTCAGGTCTTACAGGTTGTAGCCATCCGAGAAACTGATCTGAGTACTTTTCATCTTCCTGGGTGAAGTGGGTCCACTGCCAACCGAAGTTCTCCGCTGTCTCCGCCTTCTCTCGTTCAACGGCATCAAGCGCCGAAAACCTAGGTACCCCACGCGTTATCAGGTACGACCGGTCGCACTTTACACAAGTTAGTTCTCCGTCGAGTATCTCTTCGCCGTTTCTCTTACCTTCGTATGCGATCCTCAGGTCACCCCCGCAGATCGGGCAGGCCAATAGATCGAGCAGTTTGGTTTTCATTCGATTAAGACCGTGGATCGGCCAGTATTGCTGCTAGGCGGGTCTTTAGCCTCTCAAACGAGGCAAGGGGGAATTCCTGGTGCCAGTTCTCTTTGAAATCATCCACCCCCCTTTCTTCATACAGTTGTCTGAAGGTCTCAAAAAATGCGGCCGCTGCGGCATGCGGATCACCCGAATGACTAAAGACGAGTTCCCTTTCGTCTTCGCGGCGGTCGCCGGTAGGGTACTCGTAGACCTTTATAAAGGCCTCGCCGCCTTGCCTGTTCAATTCGAAGTCATACTCCTCCGGGTCCCGATTCCACTTGAGTACATGCCTAAAGCCCTCATCGGATGCACCGACCAGTTCCGCCAGAGCATCCATTAGCTCTCCGAGCGCGTTCGTGTGGGGTGCGTACGCAGTTGTAGTCAGGAATTCCCCGGAATCGCCTTTCAAGCCGATCGACATCCAACCGCATTGCGGCGAGTTGAATGTGACCTCGAATCTCTTTTCGCTCATTCGTCTTTCTGGTCCGGGTCATCTGATCGAAGCGAATTGAATGCTTCAGACCAGACTGTCACGCCGGCCTCATTGCTTCTCACCGCATAAAAGGTCTTTCCGCCAGCCTCTTCGTGGCGAAGGGATTCGACGAGGACCCTAGCCGCTTCTTTTCTGCCGATCCTGTACCTCAGTTGAAGCGCAAGATCGTTCTGGCCAAGCTGGATGCGCTTGTTTGAAACGCTGTTCATCAAGTATCCCGCCCGGACGATCGTATAGTCAATTCCGCTTTCGCGGATAAGGTCTTCCATAGCAAGCCGCCATTTCAATGCGTTCCCTTTAATTTTGTTCAATAAGGCGCTCGCCCAGTTCGGATTCTCGACGCCGATTGAGCTTAGGAACGCGAACCTGCCGCAAAAGCCTGCAGCTTTGGCGGCCGCAAGTACCCTTTTCATTCCCTCAAATTCTGTAGAGACGATCAAATCTTCGCTGCACGGTCTTTTGGTAACGCCTGCCGTGAAGATGATGTGGTCGATGTCTTCAAACGCTTCGGCCGGCTGACCTTTGTCTTGCAGATCGCCTTTTACAAGTGGAACTGTCTCGTCATAATTCTCGCGCGCCTTAGCGATGTTTCTCGCCAGCACCCTGATCCTCGTGCCATCAGACGCCAGCTTGCGAGCGGCTTCAAGACCGGTCCCCTGGGTAGCTCCGATAAGAAGGATTGTCTTGTCTTTCATATAGCGTTTCTTTTCTTCGCATTCCGGGAGACCTGAGTCTCCGAAATCTAAAGTGATTATGTTAACTTTATGTATCTCTAGACCCAAGACGTCTGTATGAAACAGTACCAGGACCTTCTTCGGAACATTCTCGACAACGGAGTCCGCCATGAAGACCGGACTGGTGTAGGAACGATATCTACGTTCGGCTACCAGACGCGGTTCGATCTTGCGAAGGGTTTTCCGATCGTAACGACAAAGCGTGTTCCGTTCCGATGGGTAGCCGAAGAACTTTTCTGGTTCCTGTCCGGCGACACAAACGAAAAGAACCTGCGTGATCGGGGCGTCGATATCTGGAAGGAGTGGGCTGATGAAGAGCACACTTCGAGATTCGGCCGGGATGAAGGCGACCTTGGGCCGATCTATGGTTATCTATGGCGTAGCTTTGGCGGGAATTATCCAGAAAGAGACGGCTTTGACCAGATCGCCTGGCTTTTGAAAGAGATCGACAGGAATCCGAATTCTCGGCGGCTTATCGTTTCAGGATGGAATCCCGAGCAAGCCGGTCAGGTCGACCTCCCGCCGTGCCATACCTTCTGGCATATGAAAGTTGAAGATGAGAAGGTGCTCCATTGCCAGCTTTACCAGCGCAGCGCCGACGCATTTCTCGGGGTGCCTTTCAACATTTCGTCATACGCCCTTCTCACACATCTGATAGCCCACGTTTGCGGTCTTGAGCCGGGCGAGTTCATACACAGCTTCGGCGATCTCCACATCTACTTGAACCATCTCGAACAGGTCGAAGAACTGCTTTCCCGCGAACCCCTTGAGCTACCCAGCCTCGAGATCATCGATGCGGAAAATCTGCGCGGACTCGACGGCCTTCTTTCAATGAATTACAAAAACCTTAATCTCATCGGTTACAGCTCGCACAAGAAGATCGCGGCTCCGGTTGCAGTATAAGCACGACAATGAGGAAGTTTCTGACCGCGGAATGGCGAGATCTAGTGATGGCCAACTACGAGGTCGAACCCCGCCTCCTTGAAGATCTCACCCCAAACGGTACCGAGTTGGACCTGAACGAAGGAAAGTGCTTTGTGAGCCTGGTTGCGTTCAAGTTTGTGAACACAAAGGTACTTGGATTTCCGGTACCGTTTCATACCGACTTTTTGGAAGTCAATCTGAGATTCTACGTCCTACGAAAAACACCGGATGAAGACCGTAGGGGTGTCGTTTTTGTAAAGGAGATCGTGCCTCGTTCAGCGATAACCTTCGTCGCTAGAACACTTTACGGGGAGCCGTACGAAACCTGGAAGATGGCACTTACGGAGGATTCCGGCCTTTTGTCTTACAGCTGGTCGGACCAGTCCGTCAAGAATCGGCTGTCGGTCCGTGTAGGCGAGAATCAAGGCGTTCCGGAAAACGGATCTCACGGGGAGTTCATAATCGAGCACTACTGGGGGTATACTGCGCGAGGTAGTAGCAGGACAGACGAGTACAAAGTTGAACATCCGAAATGGGAGCTCTTCGAGCTTGATTCCAGCGAGATAGCTGTAGATTTTGGCGCGACCTACGGCGATAGGTTCAACTTTCTGAATGAGGCTTCCCCCTATTCGGTTATTATGGCAAAGGGCTCTGAGATAGCCGTTTACAAAGGCGAGAGAATCTCTGGCTAGCATGCAGCGGTGAGACAGCAAGTAAACTTACAACTCGTCAGAATATGGCGAAGTGATTTATCCAAAATATGTCCGTAACTGGAATTGTCGCCGTTTCGGAGAATCTGGCGATCGGAAAGAGTGGAAAGCTGCCCTGGCACTATTCTTCAGACTTGAAGTTCTTCAAGCGCACTACGCTGCATAACGCAGTCGTAATGGGTTCCACTACCTGGAAGGGTATCGGCAAGCCTTTACCAAAACGCTTGAACATAGTGCTTTCTAGAAAAGGCGGTATCGATGAGCGGCCGGGGGTCCTTCATTTTCAGAACACCGAGAGCGTTCTGGCGCTTGAGGAGTATTTGAACTGCGACCTGTTCGTGATCGGCGGCAGCAAGACCTATGAGAGTTTTGCTGGAAAGATCGAAAGATGGATCGTAACGGAGATACCAAAGACCGTCGAAGACGCTGACACGTTCATGCCTGCCGATTTTCTTGAAGGGTTCGAACTCCTGATAACAGAAGACGGCGAGAAAGGGCTGAAGATCAAGACTTACGGCCGAAAAGGCTGAACGGAGGTACAACGGTATGATGGGAGGAAGAAGTTGGGACGATTGGATCGACGAGTACGCGCAGGCCCACCAGAATCCGATCAACAAGATCACTCACTCCATCGGTATCCCTATGATCGCTGTGTCGATACTACTGATCCCGACCGCGTTCTTCGTTGAAGGATTTTGGAAGCTACCGCTGGCTCTGTTTGTGATCGGATGGGTCTTGCAGTTTGTCGGACATTACTTTGAAGGCAAACCGCCGGAATTCTTCAAAGATTGGCGGTTCCTGTTTATCGGACTTAGGTGGTGGTTGAAGAAAGTGGTTGGCTTCGGAGCTAGAGACAGCAAAGGGGCTGACAATCAGTAAGACGAGCGTATTGGTATCGGGTTGAAAAAAGACTCTTACATAGTGTCAGTTGATATTGGCTCCTCGGGAATCCGGGGGGCCGTTTTTGACGCCGAAGCCGGGATTGCAGATGGCTCACTGTTCAAGCGGACGAACCTGCTCTTGACCTCACGCAGTGCGTCCGACCCTGGCGACTTCGTTGAAAGTGTGCTTGAGGTTCTGGATGAGATCGCCGCGTGGAGCGAGCAGCAGGGTATTTATCCGAAAGCGGCCAGCTTCTCCTGTTTCTGGCACAGTCTTGTCGGCATTGACAGAAGTTTGAACACTTCGACACCACTCTTTGACTGGTCGGAAACCCGTGCGGCCGGAGCAGCGGCGCTCCTTGGAAGGGAGATCGATGAGGCAGCCGTCCACAATCGTACCGGATGCCACTTTCATTCGTCGTATTGGCCTGCGAAATTGAAATGGATCGCAGATGAGTTCCTGGAAGAGTTCGAGAACTCTGCTTATTGGCTCTCGTTTTCGGATCTTCTGAATCTGCGTCTGACCGGCAGGATAGTTACAAGCGTTTCGATGGCCTCCGGTACAGGGCTCTTCGATCTGAGAAACTGCGAATGGGACCCTGAAATGGTCCGCGTGGCGGGAATCCGCGAGTCCCAGTTGCCGGAGATCTGCCAGGACTCAGTTTCGTTCTTTCTTCGAGCGGACCTCCGAGAACGGTGGCCAGCGCTTAGAGATACCAGGTTCTTTCCCGCCATTGCGGACGGCGCAGCGAACAATGTCGGTAGCGGCTGTACGGATGAAAGGAGCGCGGTCATTATGGTCGGCACTTCGGCGGCCTTCCGCGTAGTTTATGAAGGAAATATTCCCAATTCGATTCCCGAAGGCCTTTTCTGTTATCGTCTCGATTCACAAAGACCCGTACTTGGCGGCGCACTTTCGGACGGTGGAGGCCTGTTCAAATGGCTTACCGAAGATCTTGGTCTCTTGGTCGATCCTCGGGTTCTGAAAGAGCGGGCGGAAAACACTCCCGGTTATCACGGCCTCTCGATGCTGCCACTGGTCTTTGGTGAACGAAGCACCGGTTATCACGATGAAGCCAAAGGCTCTCTGATCGGACTTACGCGTGGATCCGACACGGCAGACATCGTGCTCGCCTCGCTTGAAGGGATCTGCTTCAGGCTGAAAGAGATCTGCGAACGCACAGAAATAGGTTTTTCCCTTGAGCGGATCGTCGCCGCAGGCGGCGCGATTGAATCTTCGCCTGTCCTTGCGAAACTGATTGCCGACATAATCGGAAAGGAAATTCAACTCTCTAAAATGAGTCTCGCTTCGCTAAGCGGGGCTGCGATCTATGGACTCGAGGCCTCCGGGATTGCCACTCCACTAGAATCGGTCGGGAGATCGGGTTTGCGAACCATCTCGCCGGACCCCGATCGGCATCGGGAGTACGAAAAGGAATTCTCAAAACACCGACGATTTTACGACCGGATGATACCGTGATGAACGCTGTTCGCATTCTTACCGCAGGCTTGGCTTTCCAGTTTGCATTTGCAGCTTCCGCTTTTCCCCAGAACTCGACCACTTTCAAGCTGGACGGCATATTCGTATCTGATGCAGGACCGCGCAACGCTCATTCGATGGCGTACGATCCCGAAAAAAAGAGGGTGCTCTTGTTCGGAGGAGCGGATCACGAAAAGGTTCTCTCCGATCTGTACTATCTAACCGAAGATTCGTTGGTCAGGATCGAGGCCGCAGGGCCTTCGCCTCGGACCTTTGCGACCTTCGTCTACGCCGGTCCCGGCCAGGGAGTGCTCTTGTTCGGCGGAAACCGCGTGCTTTTTGGTAGTGAGGTAAACCCTGCAAAGATGCTGGGTGACACCTGGATTTTCAAGAACGGAAAGTGGAAAAGAGTCAATACATCCAAAGAGCCTGAAGCCCGAGCGGAAGCCGCTGCGGCATACGATCCGATACGCAAACGGGTGATCCTTTTCGGAGGCTACAAGCTGAACAACGGTTCTATCGAACGTCTCGGAGACACCTGGGAGCACAAGAACGGCAGATGGCGAAAGATCGCTGATTCTGGCCCTTCACCCGGAAACGGAAGTGCAATCGCCTATGACCCTTTGAGGAAGTCGATCGTTCTTTTCGGAGGACCGACGACCGAGTCAGCTCGTGGCCCCGCAACCGGCGAGACGTGGATTCTCCGCGGAGACAAGTGGCAGAAACTCCATACCACGCAACCTCCGAATCTTTTCAACCCGGCGATGGCAACCGGCTTCGGCCCGAACGGGCTCGTCCGATTTGGCGGATGGACCGGCACCGGCAGAACAAACGAAACGTGGGCCCTGCGTGAGAACGGATGGATGCGAATCGGAGGGGGCGATCCACCTCCCGCTCGAAATCACACGGCGATGGTTTTCGACGAAGCAAACCGGAGGCTTGTCCTATACGGCGGACACGACGGCGAGCACATCTTTGGAGATCTTTGGACGTTTGGTCCCGAAGGTTGGAGCCTGGTCTCAGCTTCCTTTCTCCCGAAACGCATTGATAACGGTCACTAGCGACGAGCATCCGGGGTAGGTCCCGACCCCCTTTCGTTCCATCGAGGAAGTTGTTGTATATTAGGAGCCACAAACGCTGAACCAATTCATCTCCGAGCGGCTTGTGGACACGGTCCCCTATCCAGCGGACCCGTTCAAGCAATTACAATCAGGAACCTCTTTTCTCCTCCGGAACAAAGTATGACGACTGCGCCGATGACACAACAATCGATCGAACAGCTTTCAATTAACACTATTCGCACTCTGTCGCTAGACGCCGTGCAGGAAGCGAATTCCGGACATCCGGGTCTGCCGCTTGGAGCCGCGCCTATGGCGTACGTTCTTTGGACAAAGTTCCTGAGGCACAATCCGGAGAATCCGAAATGGTTCAATCGTGATCGGTTCATTCTGTCTGCCGGCCACGGATCGATGCTGATATACAGTCTGCTTCACCTGACCGGATACGAATCGGTCTCGCTTCAGGATATAAAGGATTTCAGGCAATGGGGGTCGCGGACTCCGGGACATCCCGAGAATCATCTGACAGCGGGAGTGGAAGTAACAACCGGTCCTCTCGGACAGGGGTTCGCAAACGGCGTAGGAATGGCGGTCGCCGAAGCCTATCTTTCAGAGACATTCAACCGTGAGGGTTATCCTGTCGTTGATAACAACATCTATGCGATCTGCTCGGACGGGGATCTGATGGAGGGAGTCTCGTATGAGGCAGCATCCCTAGCCGGACATTTGGGGCTTGGAAAGCTCGTCTACCTGTACGACGACAATCACGTGACAATCGAAGGCCAAACCGACCTGGCTTTCTCCGAAGACGTCACAAAGAGATTCGAGTCATGCGGCTGGCACGTATCGATGGTTGAAGACGGCAACGATTTGGATGCGATTGAAACTGCGATCTCTGAAGCGAAGGCGATCACCAGCAAGCCGTCCTTGATAAGGGTTAAGACCGTGATCGGGTTCGGGATGCCCCACGAAGGCACTTCATCAGCTCACTCGGACGCTCCCGGGGTAGATGCGGTGAAGGAGACCAAAAGAAATCTAGGATGGAATGAGGAAGCTTCCTTTTATGTTCCGGACGAGGTCTACGAGCACTTTTCGGCAGCGAAGGTGAAGGGCGCGGAATTGGAAGCCGAATGGAATTCGCTCGTCGATCGCTATGAAGAAACACACGGTGAGACTGCCGGGAGTTTTCGAACCGCGATCGCCAACAAGCTACCGGAAGCGTGGGAGCAGTCTCTACCTTCTTTTGACGATGTCGGTCCGGCGGCTTCAAGAGTCTACAGTGGCGAGGTACTGAACGCGATCGCTCCGGTGATCACAAATATGATCGGAGGGTCGGCTGACCTCGGCCCCTCGAACAAGACCGATATCAAGTCCAGTACGTCTTTCGCTGACGGCAACTTTGGCGGCAGGATAATTCACTTTGGCGTTCGCGAGCACGCGATGGGCTCACTTCTGAACGGCATAGCGCTTTACGGCGGTATGATCCCGTTTGGAGGAACATTCCTCACGTTCAGCGACTATATGAGGCCGGCGATCAGGCTTGCCGCCCTCTCGGAGATCCAGACGATCTATGTCTTCACGCACGACTCTATCGGGCTCGGGGAGGACGGACCAACCCATCAGTCGGTTGAACATGTCGCAGCGTTGCGGGCAATCCCTAACCTGAACGTGATCCGTCCCTGCGATGCTCACGAGGTTCGTGAAGCCTGGAAATCAGCTTTGGAGCGTAAGGGCGCACCGACCGCTCTTGCACTTTCCAGACAGAAGGTTGCAGTGATCGACCGCACAGAAATGGCTGGGGCAGAAGGGCTTCACAAAGGGGCCTACATCCTGGCGGAAGCCGACGGCGGAAGACCTTCGCTGATCATAATCGCAACCGGAAGCGAGGTTGGACTCGCGCTCGAAACGCGCGAAAAACTTCAGGAAGAAGGCACACCGGTTCGCGTCGTCTCAATGCCGTGCTGGGAGATCTTTGAAGAGCAGTCCGCTGAATACAAGAGATCAGTCCTGCCAAGCGAGATTACTGCGAGACTTGTTATCGAAGCCGGTGTCAGCCTCGGTTGGGACAAGTACATAGGCCCGGCGGGAGCCTCGTTAACAGTCGATCGCTTCGGAGCCTCGGCTCCGGCAGAGGTTGTCTTCGACAAATACGGATTCAACATCGATAATGCCGTCGCGAAAGCTAAGTCGCTCCTTTAAAAGTGCCAGCAGCTTGAAGATACCTCGGATCTTGATGAGATTGGTTGCCCTTACATAAAGAAACGGTAAAGGAGGCTGTCTAAAAAGGCAGCCTCCTTTTTGTCGTCTGGACCTGCTTTTACCAAATCAGGTCGAATTCATAGTCGTCCCGTCCTCCTCTCGGATCACGGATCTCGACCACGGCGGTATACGCGTTTCCAAGTGCAGGCTGCTGGACAACCGTTACAGATCCTCTTCCCTCACGCTTGTCTACCGAAACGTTTACCGCGCGGAAGGGCAGCGACTCAGAGAAGTTGTAGAAGTCCCTGAGGATCGATTGGCCGCTCAGCACCCGTGTCGTCACGCTGTTGCGACGTATCGAAATGCGGACGGTGCCATCGACATTTCCTCTCCACGAAAAGACATTTCTTGCGTCGTAATCGTCATCGTCGAATCGATCCCATTCTAGTTCGAACGAGTAGTTGTCCGCACCAGACCTGGGGTCCCGGATCTCGATAACCGCTGTGTAATTGTTCCTTCGGCTTGGCTGTTCAACGACACGGACCGTGCCCCGGCCATCGGACCGGTCAACCGATACTGAAACCTCCCGCCTGGGCAGCGCCCTTTCGAAGTTATAGCGAATGTTCGTCGGTCGGCTTCCCGATATCGTCTGAGTCGTAGCGTATCTTCCGGAGATCCTGATCTCGATAACATCGTCAACGCGCCCCGACCAGCTCATAGAACGACTGTCTCCGATAGGAGGTCGGTTGGGAGGCCTGTTAGGAGGATCAAAACCTCCCCCACCGCCTCGCCAGTCAAGTTCAAAAGCGTAATTGTCTGCTCCGCCTCTAGGATCTCTGATCTCCAAAACTGCCGTGTAATTGTTTCGGATATTCGGTTGTTCAACGATCCTCACACTGCCTCGGCCTTCAGTCTTGCTTACATTCACGATCAAGTTACGTCGTGGAAGCGGGTTAAGGAAGTCGTAGGTCACTCCGGATACCGGGCGTCCGCTTATCGCGTTCGCAAAAGCCGATCTCCCGGAAACACGTATTCGAACCACGTCATCTACACGTCCTTCCCAATACATATCGACGCCGCCACCCGGAGGGTCTACCCCTCCTATCGGACCATCATAAAACGCATAGGTAACGTTTGTGACAGACGCATTGGTAAGGTTAAACAAGGCTTCATAAGAAAATAGTCTCCATCCTGCTCTGCTAAAACGGTGACTTCCGCTACCGGAAACCCGGTTCTGGTTCCGTATGTTCGTGGAATTCACCCTCGTATCGTTGCGAAACTCGAAATCGTGATTGCTGCCCCTTAGATCGTTAACGATCCGGGTGCGTATCTGTTGCTGTACGACGTTGATCTGATAGCCCTCTGCATACTGCGCACTGATACCGGGAGCAAAAATTGCAATTGCTGCGACCACCAGCACAACCGCTAAAACTGAAGCACCTTTGAAACCCATATTTCCCTACCTCCTTGCAGGCAATGACTTTGTCGTTTTCGGTGAGGCGCGTATTATATACCGCCCCGGCAATCAGAAGAAAAGGATGCCGGATCGAGTTGTCATCGATAATGCAAAGATTTCACATGATCTTCGGAGGCGCCGCCTTTGTCCTGTTCCTTATAACGGGCCAGCTGATGATCGCGCATTTCCCAGAGAAAGAATCGATGGATCAGGCACTGCGCCTTTTGACCCGGTCCCGCCACATTTACATTCTCTTCTCGGCGCTTCTTCATCTCGCCTTAGGAATCTATTTCAAATGGTCATCGATCAATTGGTTAAGAAGGATCCAGACTGCGGGCTCTATACTTCTGACTGTGGGTACGGTCCTGCTTTCTGCGGCGTTTCTCGTGGAAAGTTATTCCTCGATGACTTTCACTATCATAAGTGCGGTTGGAATATTCCTCGCGTTCGGAGGCGTGGCTCTGCACCTCTCCGGGCTTTCTGCTGATCCAGCGAAGAGTTAGCAGTGCCGAAAAGCGCTGCTCCTTGAACGGCAATCGGTGTCGCGTTACGGTTCAAGATGGAAGCGACAAATATCTCGCCCATTTACTGAATCCCTTGTCCCTTGTGCTTGGGCAATTCACCTTCCCAGGCTGGAAACACACAGATTCCCTTCTCGCTACAATAAAGGAAGCTGGTTTCGGGCTATTTCGGAAGCCACGAGAGGATCAGCAGCACTACTTACCCGCTTTTGCCCTTCGATATGAAACTTTCCATCCCGTATCCCAGGATTCCCCGCCGTCGACCGATCTTTCTGTGCGGGCATCGAATCCTTCAGCTGTTCGCTGGATGACCTTTCTAAAGAGTATTTTCCGCTCTCCGACGATAAGCTCCGCGGAAAAAACAAGGCTTTCTTCTTCAAACACACCCTCGTAGAAGGTAAGGACACCGTGATTCGAATGCGCCCAGGTGTGCTGGAACTTGTCGGATATGTTGCTGTATCCGAAAAGGCCAGCCACTGTAATCGGCTTACCTTCGCGAGTTCCGGATAGCGTTTCTTTCCAGAGGCACCCCGGAAACACAGGCTCGATCACCGAGGTACCTTCTGTCGATTCCCAGACCTCAGGATTCCGGCTCATTCGAAAATCACTTTGGACCGTCCACGTGCCGGAGAGGAATCCGAGCATTTTCGACCTTTCGGTTTGGCATCCGGCGTCCTGGGCGCGGACTGGTCCGGAAAGGAAGATAACAAAAGAGGCCGCCACGATGGCGGCCCTTGTAAATCTGAGATTCTTCATTTCAACTCCCTAAATACAAGGTTTCGGCTGGAAGTCGGTGTGTCCACGCCCTTCCCGACACCTCCACGCTTCAGATGTCGACTTAATCTGCCAAAGTCCTGCAGCATCAAGCACGAGCTTCAGAGTGGTCCTTTGGCCGCGTACGGAATCATCGAGAAATCCATCGTCCGTCACTACCACCGTGATCTCGGAAGTACCGTCTGGGGTATCTGCCTTTATCTCGATAGTCCTTGTGAACATTTCGGAGAAGTCGCCTACCGCCTTGACGATTAGATCCATGACCGAATTGCTTCCGTCCATCGGACCGCCGTATGGCTCGCTCACCTGAATACTATGAATGTACGCGCCAGCGTCGTATTTCTGGGTCCGCATACTTCCCTCGGGGTAACGTCCCGCCGAACCGTTCTCGCTAAGAAGCCGGTATTGGAAGCCAGAACCCCTTTCGAAGTCGGCATATTCCCTCGCCTCGATCTCGCTCATCATTATCTGTTGTACTTTTCCGAGTTTGGATTCTGCGTCTGAGACCTTCATCCCGGGAGAGACGCCTTCAGAAGTGGCGTATTTCCTGCCCGTAACAAAGATCATCTCGATCTTTGCCGATCCGTCGATGGCAGCTTCAGAATCTTCTTCACCCGCGTAAAGGATCATGTGTGTATCGTCACCTTTTGATACCTCGATCAAGGCGACTCCTTCACCGTCCGAAGTCCTCTTAAACTGGAATCCCGGCATGGCGCCCTGAGCTTCAGCGACCGTCGCGCCAAGTCGGACATTTCCGGCTGAATTTGCAGTGATCTGGTAGCTTCCACCGTCCTGCATTAGGACGGTAGCTGTTGCAGCTAAAAGAATAGCGAGTGCGAATAGTGTACGGTTCATTCTCTGTTCCTCCCCTCGGGTATCGCCTCTGTTTCGTGAATTGTGATTATAACGTACCGGTCAAACGACCGTCGGTTCGTTTTGCGAACGGTAACCTTTTGGCATCTTGCTCCCGATTGACGATATCGGCTGAATTAATCTTGCATTTATGTTCCTTTGTGTAGTCTCTTGCCGTCCCTCGCACCCTGTTCCAAGGGTGAACCCGAACGTCCGTTTTCACTCGCGGTCGTTCGTGGTCAGAATCCCTTCAACCGTTAAGCAGGCGTTTGAAGGTCTGGATCAGAACGCAGATCCCCGCTGCCCGAAAAGCGCACGGGGATCTCGCTTTTAGATTCCAAAATCGCGCCATCTTGCCCGTCCATAGACGCTTTTCGAATCCCAAACCCGACGTGATAATATCTCGGCTATCTTCGATAGTCGGAATCGCCAGCTACTCCATCCGCGAATCGGCTTTGGCCTCGAAAAGTTATGGACAAATTTCTTATCAAAGGCGGAAACGCTTTGCACGGGAGAGTTGCGATCAGCGGCGCAAAGAACTCCGCCCTGCCTTGTCTCGCGGCGACTTTGCTCAGCTCGGGTACTGTTACGCTCCACAATGTACCGTATGTCCGGGACCTGATTACGCAACGAAGGCTTCTTGAAGATCTCGGAGCCCAGACCCTTACCCCGGACGTGCACACACACCGGATCACGGCATCGAACATCGAGAACTTCGAAGCGCCGTATGAACTGGTCAAAACCATGCGTGCCAGCGTCCTAGCGCTAGGACCCTTGCTTGGCAGATTCGGAAAGGCGAAGGTAAGTCTGCCCGGAGGCTGTGCTATCGGAACGCGTCCGATCGATCTTCACCTGAGAGCTTTTGAGGAGCTCGGAGCAGAGGTCTCCCTTGAATCGGGCGATGTTGTCGCACGTGCTCCGAGAGGAAGGCTTGTAGGTTCCGAAATGGAGTTTGAGAAGGTCACCGTTACGGGGACCGAGAACGTGATGATGGCCGCTGTTCTTGCAGAAGGCCGTTCGGTGATAAGGAATGCTGCATGTGAACCGGAGATCCCCGATCTTGCCGATCTGCTGATAAAGATGGGAGCAAAGATCGAGGGAGCCGGAACTCCGAACATTACGATCGACGGCGTCGAAGAACTCGGCGACGCCGAACACTGGATCATTGCCGACCGGATCGAGACCGGTACTTTTGCAGTTGCCGCGGCAATCACGGGCGGCGAACTCGAGATCGCCAACTGCCGGCCTGATCACATAGGCGCCGTCATCGACAAGCTCAGGGACGCCGGTGTCGAAATCGAAGAGGAAGACAAGACGACACTTCGCGTGAAACGTTCGAGCGGCGGCCTGAAGGCTTCGGACGTTACGACCGAGCCGTATCCTGAATTCCCGACGGATATGCAGGCGCAATATATGGCGTTGATGACGCAGGCCGAAGGGACCTGCGACATCACCGAGACGATCTTCGAGAACAGGTTCATGCACGCTTCCGAATTGATAAGGATGGGAGCCAGTATCGAGATCCACGGAAACAAGGCGACAGTCTCCGGAGCTGTAAAACTTAAAGGCGCACCTGTGCTCGCATCTGATCTCCGCGCCTCAGCCTCGCTTGTCCTTGCCGGCCTCTGTGCGGGAGGCGAAACTATGATCGACCGCGTCTATCACATCGACCGCGGTTACGAGACGATCGTCAGAAAGCTTGGCGCACTTGGCGCGAACATCGAAAGGATCAAGGAGCAGATCACGGAATCAAGCAGCGCGTGATCCCAATCCACTAGAATTAGAATCAACTATTGCCTTTTAGCGATCACTGATTCGCCAATGGGAAGACCATCAGTTTGGAGAACCTGATTTGCAGCACGAACTCGTCCTCATTCTCGACTTCGGTTCACAATACACTCAATTGATAGCCCGCCGCGTTCGTGAGCAAGGCATTTATTGCGAGATCCATCCTTTTCATCTGGCGCTAGAACGGATCTCCGAAATGGACCCAAAAGGGATCATCCTTTCCGGTGGGCCTTCAAGCGTTACCGATGAGGATGCCCCGCGCGTGGACAAGAAGTTCTATGCGATCGCGAAAGTGCCGATCCTTGGCATCTGCTATGGAATGCAGTTGATGGCGGTCGATCTTGGCGGCGGATCGGAACCGGCTGTACGAAGAGAGTACGGACGTGCCGAACTAAAACGCCTCAGCGGAAAGACAGATCTCTTCACCGACCTGCCCGAGAAGCTCGAGGTCTGGATGAGTCACGGCGACCACGTCACGGATCTGCCAGAGGGATTCTCTAAAACCGCGACAACCGGCGACGTCATCACGGCGATCGAGGATTCTGAAAGGAAGATGTACGGTGTCCAGTTCCATCCCGAGGTCTCTCACACACCAAAGGGTTCCGAAATACTTCACAACTTCTTGTTTGATATCTGCGGCTGCAAAGGCGACTGGACTCCGAAGCAGTTCATTGATGAGGAGATCGCGAAGATTCGCGAGATCGTCGGAGAAGAAAGACGTGTCGTTTGCGGCCTTTCGGGTGGCGTCGATTCGACCGTAGCGGCAGCGCTCGTTCACGAGGCGATCGGAGACCGGCAGACCTGCATCTTCGTCAACAACGGACTGCTGCGCGCGAACGAGTTTGAGGAAACGCTGAAGCTCTACAAAGATAGTCTCCACCTCAACGTGGTCGGCGTCGATGCCTCGGAAGAGTTTTATGACGTACTGAAGAAGGTCGTCGATCCGGAGAAGAAACGGAAGGCGATCGGTAACAAGTTTATCGATGTCTTCGACTCTGAGGCGAACAAGATCGGCGGCGTCGGTTGGCTTGTGCAGGGGACCTTGTATCCGGATGTGATCGAGTCGGTTTCGCTTCGTGGTTCGAGCGTGACGATCAAGACTCATCACAATGTTGGCGGGCTTCCGGAAAAGATGAACCTCAAACTGATCGAGCCTCTGCGCGAACTTTTCAAGGATGAGGTGCGAAGGATCGGCGCAGAGCTCGAAATACCCGAGGAGATCCTCGCAAGACATCCCTTTCCGGGCCCGGGACTCGCTGTCAGGATCCTTGGCGACATCACTCCTGACAAGGTCGATCTGCTACAGCGAGTGGATAAGATCTTTCTCGAAGAGCTCAAGAACGAAGGACTGTACGACGAGACCTGGCAGGCGTTCGCCGTGCTTCTTCCGATCCAGTCGGTTGGTGTGATGGGTGACTTCAGGACTTATGAAAAAACGGTCGCGTTGCGGGCTATCACTTCGACAGACGGAATGACAGCCGACTGGGCACGGCTTCCCCACGAGTTCCTTGCGAAGGTTTCAAGCCGTATCACGTCAGAGACCCGGGGCGTGAACCGGGTCGTGTACGACATCTCGTCCAAACCCCCGAGCACGATCGAATGGGAATGACCAGTTGCGGAGTGATAAGTACTGATATCGAAATGGACGCGTCTCTCGGGAAATCCGCTACGGCATTTTCGTCTATATCGTCGGCGCGATCGTGATCATCACGTTCCTCTGCGTGCTGGGAGTGTTCTTGAGGTGAAGAGTCAGAAGTCAGGAGTCAGGAGTCAGGAGTCAGGAGTCAGGAGTCAGGAGTCAGGAGTCAGGAGTCAGGAGGTAAGATATCAGGGTTTTGAAATTTGAAATCTGATATCACTAGTGTCCGGTTAAAAATGTTTTTACAGCTGTAAGCTGTTGTTCTTGTG
>ERZ869936.600-NODE-600-length-32242-cov-7.287352_pt1 | contig 32242 bp, 28 predicted proteins | sample MGYA00520876_ERZ869936 | MGnify/ENA primary metagenome ERZ869936 (study PRJEB32218, sample SAMN09650985) | biofilter metagenome | isolation source: enrty point of leading RO module | place: Saudi Arabia: Thuwal, RO plant located on Red Sea | collected 2016-02-17 ... | reverse complement strand
CAGCGCTTCCGTTTCGTCGCGCAGCCGCTCGGCCTCCGCCCACTCTCGCAGCGGGGCCTGGCGAGGCGCGGCGACGACGTCGGCCGGCTCCGCCGGGGCCAGGCCGAACAGGTCGTCCTGGCCCGCCGCGGCGGCGCGCGCCGCCTGGCCCGCGCCCTGCAGCGCGTCGGGCAGCGCCTCCATGAGCCCGCGTCGCGATACGCCGAAGCCGTCGAGCGCGCCCGACTTGATCATCGCTTCCAGCGCCCGGCGATTGAGCTTGTCGAGATCCACGCGGCGCACGAAGTCGTCCAGCGAGGTGAACTCGCCGCCCTGCTCGCGCTCGGCGATCAGCGCGTCCACGGCACTGCGCCCGACGCCCTTGATGGCGCCGAGCCCGTAGCGGATGCGCGCCGGCCCGGCGACGCTGAAGCGATACTCGGAGCGGTTGACGTCCGGCGGGCCCAGCTCGAGCCCGAGCTGCCGGCAGTCGTCCTTCAGCATGACGAGGCGATCGGTGTGGTCGATGTCGGCGGTCATCACCGCCGCCATGAACGCCGCCGGGTAGTGTGCCTTCAGGAACGCGGTCTGGTAGGTCAGCAACGCGTAGGCCGCGGAGTGCGACTTGTTGAAGCCGTAGCCGGCGAACTTCTCCATCAGGTCGAAGATGCGCGTCGCCGTGGCCGGCTGCACGCCGCGCTCGGTCGCGCCGGCCGTGAAGATCTCGCGCTGCTTGGCCATCTCCTCGGGCTTCTTCTTGCCCATCGCGCGGCGCAGCAGGTCCGCGCCGCCCAGCGTGTAGCCGGCCAGCACCTGCGCGATCTGCATGACCTGCTCCTGGTAGAGGATCACGCCGTAGGTCGGTTCGAGCACGCCGGTCAGGTCCGGGTGCAGGTAGTCGATGTCCGCCTTGTTGACGTCGTGCTTGCGCGCGATGAAGTCGTCGACCATGCCGGACTGCAGGGGTCCCGGGCGGTACAGCGCGACCAGCGCGATCAGGTCCTCGAACTGGTCCGGCTTCAGCCGCTTGATCAGGTCGCGCATGCCGCGGGATTCGAGCTGGAATACGGCCGTCGTGTTGCAGGCCCGCAGCAGCTCGAACGTGCGGGCATCGTCCATCGGGATCCGCCCTATGTCGAGCGGCTCGTCGCGCTCGTCGGCATTGATGATGTGCACGGCCCAGTCGATGATCGTCAGCGTTTTCAGGCCGAGGAAATCGAACTTGACCAGGCCGGCCGCCTCGACGTCGTCCTTGTCGAGCTGCGTCACGACGTTGACGCCGCCTTCCTCGCAGTACAGCGGCGTGAAATCGGTCAGCTCGCCGGGCGCGATCACGACGCCGCCGGCGTGCTTGCCGGCGTTGCGCACGAGGCCCTCCAGCGAACGCGCGAGGTCGATGATCGCGCGCACTTCCTCGTCGTCGCGGTACTGCGCGGCGAGTTCCTCTTCCTGCTCGAGCGCCTTGTCGAGCGTCATGCCGAGCTCGAACGGGATCTGCTTGGCGATGCGGTCGACGAAACCGTACGGATGCCCGAGCACGCGGCCCGCGTCGCGCACGACGGCCTTGGCCGCCATCGTGCCGTAGGTGATGATCTGCGACACCCGCTCGCGCCCGTAGCGCTCGGCGACGTAGTCGATGACGCGGTCACGACGCTCCATGCAGAAGTCGACGTCGAAATCGGGCATCGACACGCGCTCCGGGTTCAGGAAGCGCTCGAACAGCAGGTCGAATTCCAGCGGGTCGATATCGGTAATGCCGAGCACGTAGGCAACCAGCGAGCCGGCGCCCGAGCCGCGGCCGGGACCGACCGGGATCTGCTGCTCCTTCGCCCAGCGGATGAAGTCAGCGACGATCAGGAAGTAGCCCGGGAAGCCCATCTGGCAGATCACGTCGAGCTCGTCGGCCAGCCGCCGCCGGTACGGCGCGGCCGCCTCGTCGCTGCGCGCGACCGTGTCCGTCGCGGCCGCCTTGCGCGCGAGGAAGCGCTCGAGTCCGCGCTCGGCCTCGGCGCGCAGGAATTCCTCGGTCGTCTGCCCGGCCGGGACCGGGAACGCCGGCAGCACGGACTTGCCGAGTTCCAGGTCGAGGTTGCAGCGACGCGCAATCTCGAGGGCGTTGTCGATCGCCTCCGGCACGTCGGCGAACAGCGCCGCCATCTCCTCGCCGTCGCGCAGGTACTGCTCGCGGCTGTAGCTGCGCGGCCGGCTGCCGTCGTCCAGCGTGCGGCCCTCGTGGATGCACACGCGGGCCTCGTGTGCCTCGAAGTCCTCGCGGGCCAGGAAGCGCACGTCGTTGCTCGCGACGACCGGCACGCCGCGCCTGCCCGCGAGCTCCAGCACCGCCTGCATGCAGGTCGCCTCGCCGGGCCGGCCGGTACGGGTCATCTCGAGGTAATAGCGGTCGCCGAAAACGCCCAGCCACCGGTCGAGGCGCTCGCTGGCGGCCTGCTCGTGGCCGTTCGCCAGCAGCCGGCCGACGTCACCCTGGAAGCCGCCCGACAGCGCGACGATACCGCGGCAACTGTCCGCGTCGAACCATTCGGCACTGGCCAGCGGTACGCCGCGCTGCTGGCCTTCGAGGTAGCAGCGACTGACCAGCCGGGTCAGGTTGCGGTAGCCGGCCCGGTCCTGGCACAGCAGCACGAGGTGGTCGGCCTGGCGGCCGTCATCGTCGACGCGCACCCGCAGGTCCGCGCCGATCAGCGGCTTGATGCCGTGCGCCAGCGCCTGCCGGTAGAACTTCACGAGCCCGAAGATGTTGTTCTGGTCGGTCAGCGCGACCGCCGGCATGCCCGCCGCGGCACAGCGTGCCATCAGCGCCGGGATGCGCACCGTCGAATCGACGATCGAGTACTCGGTGTGCAGGTGCAGGTGTACGAAAGGTTTCAGCATCCGGGCGTCGGGCGGCGGTTGGCAGGGACCCGGCCCGCGATTCTAGCAGCCCCTCGCCGGGCTGCCTCGCGGCAGGGCCCGAAGCTCGCGCGGTGCACCGGGCACGGCCCGAGTTCCGCAACCCGGCGGCGATGTTCGGCGGTCGGATAGCCCTTGTGACGCGCGAAACCGTAGTCCGGGTACAGTCGGTCGAGCACGAGCATATGCCGGTCGCGCACGGTTTTTGCGAGGATCGAGGCCGCGCTGATCGCCGCGACCGTCGCGTCGCCGCGCACGATCGCGCGCCCTTCCAGCCAGCCCGCGTGGAAGCTCAAGTCCGGCAGGCGGTTGCCGTCGATCTCGACGCTCGCGGGCCGCAGGCGCAGGCCGAGGAGCGCGCGGCGCATCGCGAGGAAAGTCGCCTCGAGGATGTTGACGCGGTCGATTTCCGCCGCGTCCGCCCAGCCGACCGCCCAGGCCGCCGCCGAGGCGCGGATCGCGGCGGCCAGCGTTTCCCGGCGGGCTGCGTCGATGCGTTTCGAATCGGCCAGCCCGGCGACCGGGCGCGCCGGGTCGAGAATGACGGCGGCCGCGACGACCGGCCCGGCCAGCGGGCCGCGCCCGGCCTCGTCGACGCCGGCGATGAGCCTCCTCACGCCGCGGACCTCTCGCGGACCAGGCGCAGCACGGCCTCGGCCGCGCGCGCGCTTGCATCGCAGGCCAGCTCGTCGCGCAGCCGGGCGAAGGTGTTCGCGATCGCCGCGCGGCGCACCTCGTCGTCGAGCAGCTCGGCGACCGCTTCGGACAGCGCCGCGGGCGTCGCGCCGCCCTGCACGAATTCCGGCACGAGCGGCTCGGACGTGAGCTGGTTCGGCAGCGTGAAATGCCGCACCTTGACCAGCCGCAGCAGCCGCGCCAGCCAGTAGGTCAGCGGCGCCAGGCGGTAGGCGGCGACCGTCGCCCGGCCCAGCAAAGCGGCCTCCAGCGCCGCGGTGCCCGAGGCCAGCAGCGCCACGTCGCCGGCAACGAGGGCGGTCGGCGAATCGCGGTCGACCAGCGTGAAGGCGTCGCGCAGGCCGGCTGCCTCCAGCTGGCGTTCGAACAGGCGGCGCGTCGCGGCGCTGGCGAGCGGGGTCACGAACGCGATGTCGCGATAGCGCTCCGCGAGCCGCGCGGCCGCGCCGGCGAACACCGGCCCCAACCTGCCGACCTCGGACAGCCGCGAACCCGGCATCACGGTCACGACGCGGCGCGCGGCGATGCCGAGCCGGCGGCGGGCCGCGGCCGGGTCGTCGAGCGGCGGGAGGCGGTCGGCCAGCGGGTGACCGACGAACTCGGCCGGCACGCCGTGACGATCGTAGAAGCGCTGCTCGAACGGCAGCAGGCACAGCACGAGGTCCGCGGCCCGGTCGATCTTGCGCACCCGTCCCTGCCGCCAGGCCCAGACCGACGGACTGACGTAGTGGACCGTCGGAATGCCGGCCGCCTTCAGGGCGCGTTCGAGGCCGAGATTGAAATCCGGGGCGTCGATGCCGATGACGACGTCCGGCGGCGCGGCCAGCCAGCGCCGGCGCAGGCGGCGCCGCAGCCGCAGCAGCCGCGGCACGTGGCGCAGCGGTTCGACGAGGCCCATGACGGCGAGCTCTTCCGACTCCGCGAGTGCCTCGCAACCGGCCGCCTGCATCGCCGGCCCGGCGACGCCTTCGCAGCGCAGGCCAGGCACGCGCGCAGCGAGCGCCTCGACCAGCCCGGCACCGAGCAGGTCACCCGAGGCTTCGCCGGCAACCAGGGCGACGCGCACGACGCCGGGCTAGCGGACGATGCCGCGGTCGGAGGCGCGGACCGAATCGAGCAGCGGCCCGATTTCGGGCTGCGACGCGGCGAGCCGCTCGAGCTCCGCCACCGCATCGGCAAGCTTCAGTCCCTGGCGGTACAGCACCCGGTACGCGTTCTTGATGTTGCGCAGCTGCTCCGGCGTGAAGCCGCGACGCTTCAGGCCTTCGACGTTGATGCCGCGCGGCACGGCCGGCTGCCCGGCAGCCATCGTGTAGGCCGGCACGTCCTGGCCGATGCCGCTGTACATCGCCAGGAACGCGTGCGGGCCGATGCGGCAGAACTGGTGGGCGCCGGAAAAACCGCCCATGATCACGTGGTCGCCGACGTGCACGTGGCCGGCCACGGTCGCGTTATTCGCAAGCACCGTGTGGCTGCCGATGCGACAGTCGTGCGCAATGTGCACGTAGGCCATGATCCAGTTGTCGTCGCCGATAACGGTGACGCCCTCGTCCTGCACCGTGCCGCGGCTGATCGTGACGAACTCGCGGATCGTGTTGCCGCGGCCGATCTCGAGGCGCGTCGCCTCGCCCGCGTATTTCTTGTCCTGGGGATCGTCGCCGATCGAGGCGAACTGGTAGATGCGGTTGTCGCTGCCGATGCGCGTCGGTCCGTTGATGACGACGTGGCCGCCGATCCGGCAGCCGGCCGCGATCTCGACCTCGTCGCCGATCAGCGTGTACGGCCCGATCTCGACGTCGTCGGCGATGCGCGCCGAATCGGCAACGATGGCACTCGGGTGGATCATTTGCCCGGCGCGCAGAGAATCCTGGCACTGACCGCTTCGCAGCCGTCTACCGTCGCCTCGCAGCCATAGCGCCACATGCCGCGGCGGACCTTCTCCGTGCGCACCGTTATTTCGAGCCGGTCGCCGGCCGTCACCGGCCGGCGAAAACGCGCGTCGTCGACGCCGGCCAGGTAATACAGCGGCCGCGGCGAGAGTCCCGCGTCCGACAGGTGCGACAGCACGCCGCCGGCCTGCGCCATCGCCTCGATGATCAGGACGCCGGGCATGACGGGATTGCCGGGGAAGTGGCCCTGGAAGAACGGCTCGTTGATCGTCACGTTCTTGATCGCCGTGATCGACTCTCCGGGCGTGCAAGCGACGATACGATCGATCAGCAGGAACGGATAGCGATGCGGCAGGTACTTCATGATGCCGGTGGCTTCGAGTACCGCGGCGTTTTCAGTCATCGTCTTTCCTGCCTTTTTCCAGTCGACTCACCCGCTCGGCCAGCGCATCCAGCCGGCGAAACCGCGCCACGCGGCGCTTCCATTCCCGGTCCGGCTCGGCCGGGAAGCTCGCCGTGTAGAAGCCCGGCTCCGTGATGTCCTTGGTCACCATCGTAGCACCGCCGATGACGACGTCGTCGGCGATGTGCACGTGGCCGACGATGCCGGTCTGGCCGGCCAGCATGCAGCGCCTGCCGATCGTCGTGCTGCCGGAAATGCCGGACTGCGACGCGATGGCCGTATGTTCGCCGATGCGCACATTGTGGGCGATCTGGATCAGGTTATCGAGCCGCGCGCCGTTCTCGATCACGGTGTCGTCGATCGCGCCGCGGTCGATCGTCGTGTTCGCGCCGATCTCGACGTCGTCGCCGATTCGCACGCCTCCGACCTGCGGGACTTTCACCCAGCCGTCCGGACCCTGCGCATTGCCGAAGCCGTCGGAGCCGATCACGGCGCCCGGGTGAATGATGCAGCGCGCGCCGATGCTGACCCGGTCCAGGACCGTGCTGTTGGCGTGCAGGCGCGTGTCGTCGCCCAGCGTGACGTCGTCGCCGACCACGCAGCCGGGTCCGACGACGACCCGGGCACCCAGCCGACAACGTTCGCCGACCGTTGCGTTCGCCGCGACGTGCACGCCCTCGTCGAGCACGGCGCTCGCCGCCACGACGGCCGAGGGATGAGTGCCAGGCGGAGCCTCGGGCGGAGGGTGCAGCACGGCGGCAATGCGCGCGTACAGCAGGTAGGGTTCCGGCGACAGCAGCGCGTCCACCGGGCAGGCCGCGGCATCGTCGGGACGCAGGATGACGGCGCCGGCCCGGGTGCCGGCCAGCTCTGCCCGGTAGGCGGGATTCGCCAGGAACGAGAGCGCGTCGCCGCTGGCGTTCGCCAGCGTCGCGACGCGCGTCACGCGGCGCTCGGGGTCACCTGCAAGCTCGCAGCCGAAACGTGTCGCCAGTTCTCCCAGGCTGACTGCCAAGAAACGCCTCCCCGTGCTCGGCGGCCGCGCATGCCCCGCGCGCGGCCGACCAAGGTCCGTCAGCGATTGGCGGCCTGGTAGTTCTCTTCGACCGCACGCAGCACGAGCTCGGTGATATTGACCGCGTTGCTCGCGAACAGCACGCCGTCGCCGACGACGAGGTCGAAGCCGGCGGCCTGCGCGTAGTCCTGCACTTCCTTGAGCAGCGCGCGCTGCAGGTTGCCGAGTTCCTCGTTACGCCGCAGGTTCAGGTCCTCGCGGAATTCGTTCTGCAGGCGAACGACTTCCCGCTGCAGGTCGCGCAGGTCCTTTTCCGCGTTGCGGCGCTCGGTCTCGCCCATGACGGCGACGTCACGCTGCACCTTCTCCTGCAGATCCTGGAACTCCTTCTGCTTGGCGAGAATCTCGCGCTGGCGCGGCGCGAACTCCTCTTCGAGCTCGTCCATTGCGGCTTTCGTCTGCGGCGCACGGTCCATCAGCACCGGCACGTTGACGAAGCCGATCTTCTGCTCCTGCGCCTCGGCGTGCGTGCCGGCGAATACCGTCAGTCCGACGACCGCCAGTGCGGTGAGGAGATTCTGCTTCGTGAGACTCATAAATCGATCCAATTCCCAATTGCCTTGCATGAATTCATCAGGCCTTGTCAGAAGGCCTGGCCGATGGAGAACTGAAATCTCTCGATTTCGTCTCCGTAAAACCTGTCGTTGCCCGGTTCCTCGTTGAGCGGCAGCGCGTAGCTGAAGCGGAAGAAGCCGAGCGGTGCCAGCCACTCGACGGCGACTCCAACGGATGCCTTGAGCTCCTCGAAGTCGGGCTCGTAGGAAACCGGGCTGCCGAGCCGGTCGGTGAAGGCGACCTCGCCGGTATTGAACACGTTGCCAATATCGTAGAACAGCGCGGCCCGGGTCTTGTTGCTCCATTTGTCGGGCAACGGGATTATAAGCTCTACCTGGTTCGCAACCAACACATTACCGCCGTAGGGCCGCCCGAAGCTGTCGCGCGGACCCATGAACGACTCCTTGAAGCCGCGGATGGATTCGGGCCCGCCGCCGAAGAATTGCTTGAACGGCGGGAGCGCGGTGGTCGATTTCAGGCCCTCGCCGAAGCCGAGCTCCGAGTTGATGCGCAGGGTCCACTGCCCGTAGATCGGGATGTATTTCGTAAAATTGTAGCGGGCGGTGAAATATTCGACCTCGCTGCCCGGCACCGACATGCCCAGGAAGAACTGGTGGCGACTGCCGCGGTTGGCGAACAGGCTGCGGTTGCGGCTGTCGTAGGTCCAGCCGCCGATGATCTCGAACGAGTCGAACTCGGTGCCGAAGAACTGCGTGCCGCCGAAGGAGTCGCGCTGGAAGGTATTGCCGTTGTTCAGCACCCAGTCCTGGCTTTGCTGCGAGTTGCCGGTCGACGAGAGCAGCTCGGCATTCTGGTAGTTGAAGCCGAGACTCAGCGTCTGGAACTCGGAGATCGGGTAGCCGTAGTCCAGGCTGGCGCCCATGCTGGTGGTCGAGAAATCCGACGAGCCGAAGCCGCCGAAGCGGTCGAATTCGCGGTAGTTCAGGGACACGGTCCGGCGCACACCGTTCTGCGTCGTGTACGGGTCCGTGTGCGAGATGCTGTAGACCTTCTGGAAGCGCCCGGAGTTGAGCTGCAGCGCCACGCGGTCGCCGGTACCGAGGAAATTCGTGTGCACGATGCTGCCGTTCAGCAACAGCTTCTGTGACTCGGAGTAGCCGATGCCGCCGCTGAACTGGCCGGGCATGCGGTACTCGATGTCGAAGTCCACGTCGACGAGGTCAGGGCTGCCCGGCACCGGCTCCGTCTCGACCTCGACGTTCTCGACGTACGGCAGCCGCTGCAGGCGCACTTTCGAGCGATCGACCAGGCGGTTCGACAGGTAGGCGCCCTCGGCCTGCCGCATCTCGCGACGCAGCACCTCGTCGTCGACCTGGTCGATGCCGCTGAAATTGATGCGCCGGACGTACACGCGGCTCTGCGGGTTGATGAAGAAAGTGACCGCCGCCTCCTTGCTCTCGTGATCGAGCTCGGGAACCGGCTCGATCTCCGCGTTCGCGTAGCCTTCCTCGCCGAGGCGGAAGGACATCAGCTCGCTCGACTGCGTCAGCAGGCGCAGGTTGAAGATCGAGCCCGGCTGGGCGAGCACGTAGGCCCGCAGCTGGGGCTCCGGGACGACCATCTCGCCGACCAGTTTCACCTCGGAGATCGTGTAACGCTCGCCTTCGTGGATGTTGACGGTGACGTAGATATCCTTGCGATTGGGCGAGATGGCGACCTGGGTCGACTCGACGCGGAAGTCCGCGAACCCGCGATCCATGTAAAAGGAACGCAGCGTCTCGAGATCGCCCTCGAGCGACTCCTTCGCATAGCGGTCGTCCTGGCGAATCCACGAAAGCCAGTTCGCGGTATCCAGCGTGAAACCCTCGCGGATCTCGTCCTCGTCGAAGCTGTCGTTGCCGACGATGTTGACCTGGCGGATGCGCGCGCGATCCCCTTCCTTGACGTTGATCTTGACGCGCACGGTGTTGTTCGGCCGATCGACGACTTCGGAATCGATCGATACCGCGTATTTGCCGCGGTCGTAGTACTGCTCGCGCAGGAACATCTGCACGTTCTCGAGCACCGAGCGATCGAAGGTCCGGCCGCGGGCGAGCCCGACGCCGCGCAGCGACGACATCAGGTCCTCGGTCTTGATGTCCTTGTTACCTTCGATCGTGAAGTCCTCGATCGAGGGCCGCTCGCGCACGGCGACGATCAGCGTGCCGCCGTCCCGGCGCATCTCGATATCGTCGAACAGTCCCTGGTCGTAGAGCGCGCGCACGGCCTCGCGGATGCGCTCGTCGCCCACGGTATCGCCGACGTTGATGGGCAGGTAGTTGAAGACCGTGCCCTCGGCGATGCGCTGGAGACCCTCGACGCGCATGTCGGTGACCGTGAACTCCTCTGCGCCGACGGCCGGCGACAGCGCGAGGCCTGCGATTGCGGACAAAAAGAAACGGCGGAGTCTTGTCGAGTCAAGCTGCATCAATGATTCCGTGTCGGGTCGTGCCTAGCCGAGGAGGCGGGCGATGTCGTTGTAGAAGGCGAAGCTCATCAGCAGCAGCAGGGCCAGGATGCCGACCTGCTGGCCCATGATCTGGGCGCGGTCGGACAGCGGACTGCCCTTCACCAGTTCCACGGTCTGGAAAACGATCTGGCCACCGTCCAGTACCGGTATCGGCAGCAGGTTCAGCACGCCGAGACTGATGCTGACGATTGCCAGGAAGCGCAGGAACGAATCGAGGCCGGCGCCGGCGGACTCGCCCGCGTACTGCGCGATATTGATCGGCCCGCTGATGTTCTTGATCGAGACGTCGCCGGTGATCATGCGGCCGAGCATGTTGACCGTGAACGCGGTCGAGGCCCAGGTCTGCGCCACGGCCTCGCTGACCGCGGTCAGCAGCCCGTACTGCCGGGTGTACCAGTAGTCGTCGCCCGGGTTGACGACGCCGACGCCGAGCAGCCCGCTCGTCCGGCCGTCGACCTCGCGGCTGCCGAGCGTAACCGACGCCGAGCGCTCGACGCCGTCACGCAGGAACTCGATCGTCACCTGCTCGTCCGGGCGCGCCGCGACGACGCGCTGCAGGTCGCCGAAAGTCACGATCTGTTCGCCGTCGATGCGGGTGATACGGTCCCCCGGCTCTATGCCGGCGGCGTGCGCGGCGCCCGTCTCGTCCACGCTGCCGATGTCGGCCGGCGGCTGCCAGGGCCGGAAGCCGAGCGACTCGAACAGCATGCCGGGCTCGGTCAGGCGCGCCCGGTCAGCGCCGACGATCAGCGTCGCCGTGCGCTCGAAGCCGTCCTCGCCCTCGACCTCGATAGCCACGCGTCCGTCGCTGACCAGCCGGTCGAGCATCGTGACCAGCACGGCTTCCCAGTCGGCTGCCTCGCGGTCTGCGACGGCCAGGATCCGGTCGCCGTATTCCAGCCCGGCCTCGGCCGCGTAGGAACCCGGATCGACCTGGCCGACGGCCGGCCGCACCGTCGGCACGCCGTTCACGAACAGTATCCAGTAGGCAAGAATCGCAAACAGGAAGTTGAACAGCGGTCCCGCCAGCAGCACCGCGATCCGCTGCAGAACGGGCCGGTCGGTGAACGCGCGGCCGCGGTCCTGCTCCGGGACCGGACCTTCACGTTCGTCGAGAAACTTGACGTAACCCCCCAAGGGGATTGCAGAAATACAATATTCCGTGCGGTCCTTGCCGGCGATCCGGGTGACCAGCGGCTTGCCGAAGCCGATCGAGTAGCGCAGCACTTTCATGCCGCACAGCCGGCCGACCAGGTAGTGACCCCATTCGTGCACGGCGACGAGCACGCTGATGGCCACGACGAACGCGGCGATGCTGAGGAGCAGGTCGATCATGCAGGCATTCCCGGGCGGCATACGGAGACGGACGCTGCCGGAATCAGACTTTGACCCGCGCGACCAGTTCCCGCCGAGGCTCGCAGCGCGGCACTGAACGCTGACTGAACGTCGCGGTTCACGGCAGCACCCAGGCGAGGCCCAGCGCGAACAGCGGCGCGGCCGCGGCGATGCTGTCGATGCGATCGAGCAGGCCGCCGTGTCCCGGGAACAGCTTGCCGCTGTCCTTGATGCCGACCGAGCGCTTGAACACGCTTACGGTCAGGTCGCCGACGATCGAGACCAGCCCGATCGCGATGCAGAACGGCAGCAGCACGGCCGTCGCGATCCCGAAGTACTGTGCGCCCGCCGCCGCGACCAGGGCGACAGCGACGAGGCCGCCGAGCACTCCTTCCCAGGTCTTGCCCGGGCTCACGGCCGGCGCGAGCTTGACCCGGCCGAAGCGGCGCCCGGCGAAGTAGGCGCCGATGTCGGCGGACCAGACCAGCAGCAGCAGGAACAGCAGCAGGCCCGCCGACTCCCGGTACAGCAGGTCGAGTGCCAGCCAGGCGGGCAACAACACGAACACGCCGCCGGCTGCGGCCAGCACGCGCGGCACCGGCGTCGGGTAGAAGAACAGCCAGCCGAGCGCCACGAGCCACCAGGCGAGCGCGGCCACGAGCACGGTCGTCGCCGCCAGATGGCCGGCGCCGAGCAGCCAGGCGGTGAGCGCGAGCAGGGCGCCGATCGCGGCGGCGTAGGCGTAGCGTACGCCCGCGCGCTCCGGCGACAGGAAAGCGCCCCATTCCCAGGCGGCGACCAGGATTACCGCCGCCAGCAGTGCGCGGACGAGCGCGGCCGGCGCGGCGAACAGAACGGCGAGCAGCAGCAGCCCGGCGACGATCGCGGTCAGTATGCGCTGGCGCAGCACGTCAGGCGGCTCCGACCTGCTCGCCGGTGCAGCCATAGCGGCGCTGCCGGCATGCGTAGTGCGCGAGCGCCGCGTCGAACTCGCGCGTGTCGAAATCGGGCCAGTAGCAGTCGCAGAAATACAGCTCAGCGTAGGCTAGGTTCCAGAGCAGGAAATTGCTGATGCGCTGCTCGCCCCCGGTGCGGATCATCAGGTCCGGATCGGGCACGCCCGCGAGCGACAGCGCGCCCGCGAACCGCGTCTCGTCGATCGCCTGCGGATCGAGCCCGCCGTCCCGTGCTTCGGCAGCCAGCGTCTGTGCCGCGCGCACGATGTCCCAGCGCCCCCCGTAGGCGACGGCGACAACCAGCGTCAGCCCGCCGTTGTCCGCTGTCATGCGTTCTGCCGCGGCGATTCGCCGGCGCAGCTTGTCGTTGAGCTGTTCCAGCGCGCCGACGAAGCGCAGCCTGACGTTGTTGCGATGCAGGTCGTCGATTTCGCGCTGCAGCGCTTCGATGAAGAGGTTCATCAGCGTGCCGACTTCCTCGCGCGGCCGGCGCCAGTTTTCGCTCGAGAACGCGAACAGGGTCAGGTAGCGGATACCCTTTTCGCCGGCGGCCTCGACGATGCGCCGCACGGCCTTGACCCCGTGGCGGTGCCCGCTGTGCCGCGGGCGCGAGCGCGCCTGCGCCCAGCGGCCGTTGCCGTCCATGATGATCGCCACGTGCCGCGGCAATTCCGCAACCGGTCCGCCGCCGCTGTCCTCGCTTGTCTGCTCGATCGCCACGCCGCTGCCGGTCAGATTTCCATCAGGTCTTTTTCTTTCTCGGCGAGGACTTCGTCGATGCGCGCGATGTGCTTGTCGGTGATCGCCTGTATCTCGTCCTGCGCGCGACGCTCCTCGTCCTCGGAGATCATCTTCTCTTTCTGCAGGTCCTTCAGGTCGCCGAGCGCATCGCGGCGGATATTGCGGATAGCGATGCGGCCGCCCTCCGCTTCCTGGCGGACGATGCGGATCATGTCCTTGCGCCGCTCCTCGGTGAGCGGTGGCAGCGGCACGCGGATCACCGTGCCGGCGGTCGCCGGGTTCAGGCCCAGGTCCGAGCTCATGATGGCTTTCTCGATCGCTTGCACCATGCTCTTTTCCCAGGGCGCGACGCTCAGCGTGCGCGGGTCCTCGACGTTGATGTTTGCGACCTGGTTCAGCGGCACCTCGCTGCCGTAGTACTCCACGGTGATGTGGTCGAGCAGGCTGGTGTGCGCGCGGCCCGTGCGCAGCTTGGTCAGCTCCTGCTTCAGCGAGGCGACACTCTTGTCCATGCGCTCGCGCGCGTCTTTCTTGATGTCGTCAATCACGGTTCTCGGCCCTTAGCGGTCTCTGGATTTAGCCTGCCGGGCGGGTCACGCCGTGACCAGCGTGCCCACCTCGCTGTCGGTCATTGCGCGCACCAGCGCATGGTCCTCGTTCATATTGAAGACGCGCAGCGGCAGGTTGTTGTCGCGGCACATGACGACCGCGGTTGCGTCCATGACCTGCAGCTTGTCGATCAGCACCTTGTCGAAGGACACGGTGTCGAACATCGATGCGTCGTCGTTGAGTTTCGGGTCCGAGTCGTAGACGCCACCGACCATCGTCGCTTTCATCAGCACGTCTGCGCCGATCTCGATAGCCCGCAGGCTGGCAGCCGTGTCCGTCGTGAAGAACGGGTTGCCGGTGCCCGCGGCGAGAATGATGACCCGGCCTTTCTCGAGATGCCGGATCGCGCGGCGACGAATGTAGTCCTCGCAGACCTCGTGGATCTTCAGCGCGGACATCACGCGGGCGAAAACCTGGATGGACTCGAGCGCGTCCTGCAGCGCCAGCGCGTTCATAACCGTCGCCAGCATGCCCATGTGGTCGCCCGTCACGCGATCCATGCCGGCGCCGGCCAGCCCCGCACCGCGGAAAATATTGCCGCCGCCGATCACGACCGCGACCTCGACACCGAGCTCGCGTACCTGCGCGATCTCGGCAGCAATGCGGCGGATGACGTTCGGGTCGATACCGTAGTCGAGTTCGCCCATCAGCGCCTCGCCAGACAGTTTCAGCAACACGCGGCGGTACAGCACCGGACGGTTGCTCATGCGCGTGATTCCGACGTCATCTGCTTTCCCCGATGCGGATCCGCGCGCCTCAGCCGGCGGCGGAATCCTTGATCTGCTTCATCACTTCCTCGGCGAAGTTCTCCTGCTTCTTCTCGATGCCTTCGCCGACCTCGTAGCGCTCGAAGCCAGTGACCTTCGCGCCGGCCTTCGCCAGCAGCTTGCCGACCGCGACGTCCGGGTCCTTGACGAAAGGCTGGCCAACGAGCGTAATCTCTTTCAGGAATTTCGCGACACGGCCGGTGACCATCTTCTCGACGATCTCGGGGGGTTTGCCCGACTCGGCGGCCTGCTCCGCGAAGATGCGGCGCTCGCGCTCGAGCACGTCCGCCGGCACGCCGTCCTCGTCGACGCAGACCGGGTTGGTCGCCGCCACGTGCATTGCGATGTCCCGCGCAAGCTCGGCATCGCCGCCGTCCATCGCGACGACCGCGCCGATGCGCAGGCCGTGCGTGTAGCTGCCCAGGTTGTCGCCCGCTTCGATCGCCGCAATGCGGCGAATGCCGATGTTCTCGCCGACCTTGGCGACGAGCTCGGTGCGCGCGGCCTCGACCGTGCGGCCGTCGCCGAGTTCCGCGGCAGACAGCGCCGCGACGTCGGTGATGCCCTGCTCGAGCGCCAGTGCGGCCACCGCCTCGGCGTAGGCCGTGAAGTTGTCGTCCTTCGCGACGAAGTCGGTCTCGGAATTGACCTCGACCAGCACGGCGCGCTGGCCGTCGGACGCCACCACGATCCTGCCCTCGGCCGCGACCCGGCCGGACTTCTTGTCGGCCTTCGCCTGCCCGGACTTGCGCAGGGCTTCCACGGCCTGGTCCATGTCCCCGTCCGCCTCGACGAGGGCCTTCTTGCATTCCATCATGCCCGCGCCGGTGCGGTCGCGGAGCTCCTTAACCATTGATGCGCTGATCGCCATCTTCTCGATACCTCGGTTGTTCGCTCGTTGCCGGTCGCCCTAGTCGGCGGCCTTGGCGTCTGCGTCGCCCGCGTCGTCGGCTGCGGCCTCGCTGCTCGCCTTCTTCGCCGGCGCCTTACTGGCGCCGGCCTTCTTCGCGGGAGCGGCTTTGGCCGCCTTGTCCGCGCCGGCCTTGGCTGCGTCGTCCGCGCCGGCCTTGGCTGTGTCGTCCGTGCCGGACTTGGCTGCATCGTCCGCGCCGGCCTTGACCTCGTCGGCGGCCTCCGCGGCCGCGGCCTTCGCCTCGTCGGCGGCTTCCGCTGCCTTGCCGGCGCCGTCGCCGTCGGCGACCTTCTTCGCCGTCGTCTTCTTCGTCGTGCGTGCGCTCCGCGCCGGGGTCTTGCGCGCCGTCTTCTTCTTGCGCGTCGCCTTGCGCGGCTTGCCTTCCTCGTCGAGCTCGACGAACTCGTCGTCGCCGAGCGCCACTTCCGGCAGCGAGGCCCGGCCGTCGAGCACGGCATCGGCCATCAGCGTCGCGTACAGCGCTATCGCGCGCATCGCGTCGTCATTGCCCGGGATCACGTAGTCGACCGGCTCCGGCGAGCAGTTCGTGTCGACGACCGCGACGACCGGGATGCCGAGCTTGCGCGCCTCGCGCACGGCGATGTCCTCGTGCTCGACGTCGACGACGAACAACGCATCGGGCAGCGAGTTCATGTCCTTGATGCCGCCGAGCGACCGCTCGAGTTTCTCGCGCTCGCGCGACAGGTTCAGGATTTCCTTCTTGGTCAGGCCCTCGAACGCGCCCTCCTCGGCCATCTGCTCGAGCTCTTTCAGGCGCTTGACGGACTGGCGGATGGTCTTGAAGTTGGTGAGCATGCCGCCGAGCCAGCGGTAGCTGACGAAGGGCATCTCGCAGCGCTGAGCCTGGGTACGGATCGCGTCGCGGCCGGCGCGCTTGGTGCCGACGAACAGGATCTTGCCGCCGTCGGCGACCAGCGCCTTGACGAAGGCATAGGCCTCGCGAGCCATGGGCAGGCTCTTCTCGAGGTTGATGATGTGGATCTTGTTACGCTCACCGAAGATGAACGGGGCCATCTTCGGGTTCCAGTAACGGGTCTGGTGACCAAAATGCACGCCAGCCTCTAGCATCTGGCGCATGGTGACGTCTGCCATGAGATTTCTCCGGGTTAGGCCTCCGTACACCCCGGCGCGCAACCCCTTTTTCGGTGGGGCACCCAGCGCGCAGTGTCGGTGTACGTGTGGATTGATTGCCTCTTGGGCGCGCGCTTTATACCATACCCGGCTGCGCTCAACAACGCAGTTTTTCAATAGTTTACGCCGATTACGGCCCCGAGCCCCGGATTTATGACCGTCACACTGAAGACCCCCGAAGAACAGGCAAAAATGCGCACGGCCGGCCGCCTCGCGGCGGACGTGCTGGACATGATCGGGGAGTACGTGCGCCCCGGCGTCACGACCGGCGAGCTCGACGAGATTTGCCACCGCTACATCACCGAAACCCAGCAGGCGGTCCCCGCCCCGCTGAATTACCGCGGCTTCCCGAAATCGATCTGCACCTCGGTCAATCACGTGGTCTGCCACGGGATCCCGGGCGACCGGGTGCTGAAAGCGGGGGACATCGTCAATATCGACGTGACCGTCATCAAGGACGGCTTCCACGGCGACACCAGCCGGATGTTCTTCGTCGGCAAGCCCGGCGTGCAGGCCGAGCGGTTGTCCGAGGTGGCCCGGGAGGCGATGTGGCGCGGCATCGCCGAGCTCGCGCCCGGCAAGCACCTGGGCGACGTCGGCGCGGCGATCCAGGAGTTCGTCGAGGCCGAGCGCTTCTCTGTCGTGCGCGAATACTGCGGCCACGGCATCGGCCGCGTGTTCCACGAGGACCCGCAGGTGCTGCACTACGGGCGGCGCGGCGAGGGGCTGGAGCTCAAGGCCGGCATGACGATGACGGTCGAGCCGATGGTCAATGCCGGCCGCCGGCACGTGCGCCTGCTGCCGGACGGCTGGACCGTCGTCACCAAGGATCACAAGCTGTCGGCGCAGTGGGAACACACGGTGCTGATCACCGGGGACGGCTACGAGGTCCTGACCCTCGGCGCCGCCGATCGCTGAGCGCCGCGGTTCGACGGCGATGAGCGTCCCGCAGCCGGCCGTCGGCGATTTCGGCAAGGACCCGGCGCTCGCTCGGCTGCGCGACAGCCTCGCGGGCGGCGCCCGCGACGCGCTCGCGGTTGCGGGCCGGGAACTCGAGGAGCGCTTCCGGGCCGGCGAAGACGTCACGCTGCTGGTCCGGCTGCGCGCGGCGCTGGTCGACGAACTGGTCGGCGCGCTCGCGGCACGCCACGGGCTCAGCGCCGATTTCTCGCTGGTCGCGGTGGGGGGCTATGGCCGCGGCGAGTTGCACCCCTGTTCGGACGTCGACGTCATGCTGCTCGGTGCCGAGCGTCCCGACGCCGCCCGCGAGCAACGCATCGCCGCGTTCATCGCCGAGCTCTGGGACGCCGGTCTCGACCTCGGGCACAGCGTGCGCACCGTCGAACAATGCCGCGAGGAGGCCACGGCCGACATCACGGTCGCGACCACGCTGATGGAGGCGCGCCTGGTGGCCGGCCCCGAGCCGCTGTTCGCCGCCATGGTGCAAGCCGTCGCGCCGCCCGCGGTCTGGCCGAGCGAGCGTTTCTTCGCGGCCAAGACCGAGGAACAGCAGGCTCGCCACCACCGCTATGACGACACCGCCTACAAGCTGGAGCCGAACGTCAAGGGCAGTCCCGGCGGCCTGCGGGATATCCAGATGATCGGCTGGGTCGCGAAGCGCCACTTCGGCGTCGCGACGCTCGACGAACTGGTCGACCACGGCTTCCTGACGCGCGGGCAGCTGGAGCGCTTGCATGACGGCCAGGCGTTCCTGTGGCGGGTCCGCTTCGGCCTGCACCTGCTGACGGGGCGCCGCGAGGATCGCCTGCTGTTCGACCACCAGACCAACCTGGCGAAACTGCTCGGCTACGAGGACGCCGCGTACACGCTCGCGGTCGAGCAGATGATGCAGCGCTACTACCGCACGGTCATGGAACTGTCGCGGTTGAACGAGATGCTGCTGCAGCTGTTCGAGGAGGCGATCCTGATGGATCCGGACGCCGAGCCGGAACCGCTGAACGCGCGCTTCCAGGTCAAGAACGGTTACCTGCAGACGGCGAACGACCGTGTGTTCGCGCGCGAACCCTCGGCGCTGCTCGAGCTGTTCCTGCTCCTGCAGCAGAACCCGGAGATCCGCGGCGTCAGCGCGCTGACCGTCGCGCTGATCAAGCGCCACCTGTACCTGATCGACGAGACCTTTCGCCAGGACCCGCGCAATCACCGGCTGTTCCTGAACATCCTGCGCGCGCCGGAGGGCGTCACGCACGAACTCAGGCGCATGAACCTGTACGGCGTGCTCGGCCTGTACATCCCGGCCTTCGGGCGCATCGTCGGCCGCATGCAGTATGACCTGTTTCACGCCTACACCGTCGACGAGCACACGCTGTTCGTCGTCAGCAACCTGCGGCGCTTCGCGCTGCCGCGCTTCGACCACGAGTTTCCGCACTGCAGCCAGATCATGCAGTCGCTGGACAAGCCGGAGATCGTCTACCTCGCCGGGCTGTTCCACGACATCGCGAAGGGACGCGGCGGCGACCACTCGGAACTCGGCGCGATCGACGCCCAGGCCTTCTGCCTGGAACACGGCCTGAGCGACTACGACGCCCGCACGGTCGCCTGGCTGGTGCGACATCACCTGCTGCTGTCGATGACGGCGCAGAAGAAGGACATCGGTGATCCAGACGTGATCAACGAGTTCGCGAAGAACGTAGGCGACAAGCTGCGCCTTAACTACCTGTACCTGCTCACCGTCGCCGACGTGCGCGGCACGAACCCGAAGCTGTGGAACTCCTGGAAGGCGACGCTGTTCCGCGACCTGTACAACCACGCGGCGCGCGCCCTGCGCAACGGTCTCGAGAACCCGGTTGAGCACGCCGAACTGATCCACGACAAGCAGGAGACCGCCCGCGCCCAGCTGGAGGGCGACGGCGTCGACGCGCCCGACATCGACCGCCTGTGGGCGCTGATGACCGACGACTATTTCCTGCGCTACCGCGGCAGCGAGATCGCCTGGCACACACAGGCGATGCTGGGCGCCGACCTCGAGGATGCCCGCGGCTTCGTCGCCGTACGCCACCAGCCGCACGGCGACGGCCTCGAAGCATTGCTGTACACGCCGCGCCGCAAGCGCACGTTCGCGCAAACGACCGCGCGACTGGCCGAGCTCGGCATGACGATCGTCGACGCGCGTATCGTCCCGCTCAGGAACGGCTACAGCCTCGACACCTTCGTGTTCCTCGAGCTCGACCAGCGCAACGAGATCGACGCCTCGCGCATGGCCCGCATCCGTGAATCGCTCGACGAGATCCTCACGACCGAGGACGACGACGCGGCGCCGGTGACGCGGCCCGCGTCGCGGCGCGTGCGCATGTTCTCGACCAAGGTGGCCATCCAGTTCGACGAGGACATTGCCAATCGCCGCACGGTCATGGAGATCGTCGCCCCCGACCGACCCGGGCTGCTGAGCACGATCGGCCAGGCCTTCATCGAATTCGGCGTCGACATCGACACGGCCAAGGTGCTGACGATCGGCGAGCGCGCCGAGGACGTTTTCTATATCGTTGACGAGGCCGGCAGGCCGCTGGCTGCGGAACTCTGCGAGCGGTTGCAGAGCCACCTGAGCGAACGCCTGAGCGACGAGCGCCGCTGAGCGGCCCGGCTGACGGAGCGACGATGGATACCGCAGGACTCGAGGAGACGATCAACGCCGCCTGGGAACGGCGCAGCGACGGCGACCTCGCCACGCCCGAGCTTGCGAGCGCCGTCGACGAGGCGCTCGCGCTGCTCGATACCGGCGAAGCGCGCGTGGCCGAGCCGTCCGACGGCGGCTGGCAGGTCAACGACTGGCTCAAGAAAGCCGTGCTGCTGTCTTTCCGGCTGCGCGGCAACCGGGTCGTCGACGGCGTCGACACGCGTTACTACGACAAGGTGCCGCAGAAATACGCCGGCCATGACGAGGCCGCCTTCCGCGCAGCCGGCGTGCGCGTCGTGCCCGACGCGCGCGTGCGCTACGGCGCCTTCGTTGCGCGCGACGTCGTGCTGATGCCGAGCTACGTCAACATCGGCGCTTTCGTCGACAGCGGCACGCTCGTCGACACCTGGGCGACCGTCGGCAGCTGCGCACAGATCGGCCGCAACGTGCACCTGTCCGGCGGCGTCGGCATCGGCGGCGTGCTCGAACCCGTGCAGGCGCAGCCGACGATCATCGAGGACGACTGCTTCATCGGCGCGCGCTCCGAGGTCGTCGAGGGCGTCGTCGTCGAACGCGGCTCGGTCCTGTCGATGGGCGTCTACCTCGGCCAGAGCACGCGCATCTACGATCGCGCGAGCGGCGAGATCAGCTACGGCCGGGTGCCGGCGGGGTCCGTGGTCGTCCCCGGTAACCTGCCCGCGGCCGACGGCTCCCACTCGCTGTACTGTGCGGTAATAGTGAAGCAGGTAGACGCGAAGACCCGTGCGCGCACCGGGCTGAACGAACTGCTGCGCGAGGCGCAGAAGGAGGCATGATGCTCACCGTCTACGGTATCCGCAGCTGCGACACCTGCCGCGCCGCGCGCCGCTGGCTCGACGAGCACGGCGTGGAACATCGCTTCCACGACCTGCGGATGGACGGGCTCGACCGCGGCACTCTCGAGCGCTGGAGCGAGCGACTCGGCTGGGAAAAACTGCTGAACCGGCGCAGCCTGACCTGGCGGCGCATCCCGGAAGCCGATCGCGAGGGCCTCGACCGCGAGCGCGCGGTCGCGCTGATGCTGGAAAACCCGACACTCGTGAAACGGCCGGTGCTGGAGCGCGACGCACTGGTCGCGACGGGTTTCTCGCCGGACGGCTACGCCGAGGTGTTCGGCAGCTGACCCGGTCTCAGCCGAAGCGGCCGGTGATGTAGTCTTCGGTCAGCTTGTGCTGCGGGTTCGTGAAGATCCGGTCGGTCTCGTCGACCTCGACCAGCTTGCCCAGGTGGAAGTAGGCCACGCGCTGCGACACTCGCGCCGCCTGCTGCATCGAGTGCGTCACGATGACGATCGAGTAGTTGTTCGACAACTCGTCGATCAGGTCCTCGATGCGCGCCGTCGCGATCGGATCCAGCGCCGAGCAGGGCTCGTCCATGAGGATCACCTCCGGATTAACGGCGATCGTGCGGGCGATGCAAAGGCGCTGCTGCTGGCCGCCCGACAGGCCCGTGCCGGGCTCTTCGAGCCGGTCGCGCACTTCTTTCAGCAGGCCCGCCCGGTCCAGGCTCGTGTGCACTATGTCGTCGAGCTCTGCGCGATTCGCGGCAAGGCCGTGGATACGCGGGCCGTAGGCGACGTTGTCGTAAATGCTCTTCGGAAAGGGGTTCGGCTTCTGGAACACCATGCCGACCCGCGCGCGCAGCGCGACCGGGTCCAGCTCGCGGCTGTAGATGTCCTGTCCGTCGAGGCGGATCTGGCCGGTCACGCGCGCCGACTCGATCGAGTCGTTCATCCGGTTCAGGCAGCGCAGGAACGTCGACTTGCCGCAGCCGGACGGGCCGATCAGCGCGACGACCTCGTTGCGCCCGATGTCGAGCGTGACGTCGCGGATCGCGTGGATGTCGACGTACCAGACGTCGACGCCGCGCGCCGACATGTGCGCGTCCTCGCAGGTCGGCGTGCCGACCGTGCGGCAGCCCGCCTCCGCGATGCGCTCGGCGCGCGACACGGGCGCCGGCTGTTGGCGCGGCGCTTCGCCGTCCTGCTGATCCGCTGTCGCTTCGTCCATCCGCTTCTCTCGAATAGCGCGTAGTTCGGTCATCGACCCGTCGTCCCTTGCCTTGAGCACTGCGGCCATGGCTACCAGCGACGCTCCACGCGCCTGCGCATGATAACCGCGGTGAGGTTCATTACCAGAAGAAAACCGAGCAGGACGAGAATCGCGGCGGAGGTCCGCTCCGCGAAAGCCCGCTCGGGGCTGTCGGCCCAGAGATAGATCTGCACCGGCAGGGCCGTCGCCGGGTCGGTAAAGCTGCCCGGCACATCCACGATGAAGGCCACCATGCCGATCATCAGCAGCGGCGCGGTCTCGCCCAGTGCGCGGCTCATGCCGATGATGGCACCGGTCAGCATGCCGGGCAGCGCCAGCGGCAGCACGTGGTGGGTCACGACCTGCATGCGCGAGGCGCCGAGCCCGAGCGCCGCCTCGCGGATCGACGGCGGCACCGCCTTGATGGCCGCGCGCGAAGCGATGATGATTACGGGCAGCGTCAGCAGCGCCAGCACCAGCCCGCCGACCAGCGGCGCCGAGCGCGGCAGTGACATCCAGTTGATGAACACGGCCAGCCCGAGCAGGCCGAACACGATCGACGGCACCGCCGCGAGGTTGTTGATATTGACCTCGATCAGGTCCGACCAGCGATTCTTCGGCGCGAATTCCTCGAGGTAGACCGCCGCAGCGGCACCGATCGGGAACGAGAGCAGGATCGTCACGACCAGCATGTAGAACGAGCCCATCAGCGCGCCCTTGATGCCGGCAAGCTCCGGCTCGCGCGAGTCGCCGTTCGTGAACAGCGCGGTGTTGAAGCGTTTCTCGAGGCGCCCGTCGGCCTCGAGCGCATCGATCCAGGCGAGCTGCCGGTCGGAAACCGGCCGCCCGGATTCGTCGAGATCCCGTTCGATCTTGCCCTTCACCACCATGTCGACGTCGGCCGAGGCAGGCACCCAGACCCTCTCGCTGGTGCCGATCAGCGACGGGTCGGCGACGACGCGGTCGCGCAGCTGGTAGGCAGCGCCGACGCTGACCAGGCGGGACAGCTCGCGCCGCTCCCGGCGGTCACGCACGTCCGGAAACCGCTCGCGGATCGAGTTGCGCACGACGGCGTCGAAGTCGGCGAACTGCGGGTCGAACTCGCCGTCGGGCGCGAGCAGCTCGGCGCTGTACTCGACGTCCAGCGCGACCCGCGTCTGCAGGAAGGCCGACGCGCCCTGCCCGATCAGCGAGGCGAAGAAGACGGCGAGGAACGCGACGCCGACGAAGGTCGCCGCGAGGCCGCTCGCGCGCAGCAGAACTTCCCGGCGATGCCGGCGGCGCAGGCCCGCCTCGACCTTGGCGCGCGTGATGCTGACGGAGACCATCAGTCGTACTGCTCGCGGTACTTGCGCACGACCCGCAGGCCGACGATGTTGAGGCCGAGGGTCACGACGAACAGCACCAGGCCGAGCGCGAACGCGGCCAGCGTCTTGGCGCTGTCGAACTCCTGGTCGCCGACCAGCAGCGTGACGATCTGGACCGTGACCGTCGTGACCGCCTCGAACGGGTTGGCCGTCAGGTTGGCCGCCAGGCCGGCCGCCATCACGACGATCATCGTCTCGCCGATCGCACGCGAGACGGCGAGCAGCACCCCGCCGACGATGCCCGGCAGCGCCGCCGGCAGGATCACCTGCAGCATCGCCTCGGAGCGCATCGCGCCGAGCCCGAGCGCGCCGTCGCGCATCGCGCGCGGCACGGCATTGATGGCGTCGTCGGAGAGCGACGAGACCAGCGGGATGATCATGATGCCCATGACCAGCCCGGCCGCGAGCGCGCTTTCCGACGCCACGTCGAGGCCCACGGACTCGCCGAAGCCGCGAATCGCGGGCGCGACGGTCAGCGCGGCGAAAAAGCCGTAGACGACGGTCGGGATGCCGGCCAGAACCTCGAGCAGCGGCTTGGCGACGTTGCGTACCTGGTTGCCGGCATACTCTGCGAGGTAGATCGCGGTCAGCAGTCCGATCGGCACCGCGACGAACATGGCGATCGCGGTGATCAGCAGCGTGCCGGTGAACAGCGGCACGGCCCCGAAGCTGCCGGACGAGCCGACCTGGTCCGCGCGGATCGCCATCTGCGGGCTCCAGTTGAGCCCGAACAGGAACTCCGTTATTGGCACCTCGCGGAAGAACCGCACTGCTTCGAACAGCACCGACAGGACGATGCCGATCGTCGTCAGGATCGCGATGCTGGACGCGGCCACGAGCAGCCCGAGGATCACGCTCTCGACCCGGTTGCGGGCCCTGAACTCCGGACCGATGCGGCGCCATGCCAGCGCTGCGCCGCCGACCGCAGTCGCGATCGCCGCGAGCGCCAGCAGCAGGCTGCTGCGTTCGTTCAGGTCGACGTACAGCGCGGCGGCCGCGCGCAGCACGGCGTCGACGTCGCCGTAAACGACGTCACCGGTAGCCAGGTTGCGCAGGTTGTTGTACAGCAGGCTCAGCTCGCCCGCCGGCAACGCCTGCTGCGCCTCGGGCAGGGAGCCGATGACCAAAGCGCCAATCACGCGCGGCGCGAAGAACTGCCAGGCCAGCACGACGAACAGGGCCGGCAGCAGGCAGGACAGGGCCGTGAAATAGCCGTAGTAGCCGGGCAGCGAGTGCAGGCGCAGGCCGCGCTGGCGCGCGGCCGCCAGCGCGCGCCCGCGGCCGACGCTGTAGGCGGCGACCGTCAGCGCGATCAGTACGAGTATCAGGGTCGTCGTTTGCATCGAAGTGAGGCGTCGCCCGTTCGGCCTGTGGTCCGTCCCGTTGCGTAAAAGCGGCACGGCGATCTGCAGGCCGCCGTGCCGCGCAAGACAGTGCCGCCGCCAGCGGCGGCGCGTTCTGTCAGTTGCTGGCGACCGACATCGGCGTCAGCGCGTTCACCGCCGTGGCCACCGCGCGACGCTCCTCGTCGGGCAGCGGAATCAGGCCGCGATAGGTCAGGTAGCCGTCCTCGCCCCAGGCGCGCTCGCTCGTGAACTCGCGCAGGAAGCCGCGCAGTCCGGGGATTACGTCGACGTGGGCCTTCTTCGCGTAGAAGTACAGCGGTCGCGACACCGGGTAGCTACCGTCGGCGATCGCGTCGAAGGTCGGCTCGGCGCCGTCGATCGCGGCACCCTGCACCTTTTCGCCGTTCTGGTCGAGGAAGCTGAAGCCGAAAATGCCGAAGGCATCGGGGTTCGCCTCGAGCTTCTGCACGATCAGGTTGTCGTTTTCGCCGGCCTCGACGTAGGCACCGTCCTCGCGCACCGTGTGGCAGATGGACTTGTAGCGGTTTTCGTCACTGTCTTTCAGCGCCTTGATCCACGGGAAAGCCTGGCAGCCGCCTTCCATGCCCAGCTCGACAAAGGCGTCGCGCGTGCCGGAGGTCGGCGGCGGGCCGAGCACCTCGATTTTCGCGTCCGGCAGCGACGGATCGATCTGGTTCCAGCGCTGGTACGGGTTGGCGACCAGCTTGCCGTCCTCGTCGCCCGGCACCTGCTTCGCCAATGCGAGGAAGATAGCGCGCCGGCTGAGGCTGACCGGCTCGGCCGCGGCGGCGTTCGCGACGACGATGCCGTCGTAGCCGATCTTGACCTCGATGATCTCGGTCACGCCGTTCCTCGCGCATGACTCGATTTCCGATCCCTTGATCGCGCGCGATGCGTTGGAGATGTCCGGGTAGTCCACGCCGATGCCGTCGCAGAACAGCTTCATGCCGCCGCCGGTGCCGGTCGATTCGACCTTGGGCGTCTTGAAGCTGCCGCCGCGTCCGAAGCGCTCGGCGACGACTGTCGAGAAGGGGTAGACCGTGCTGGAACCGACGATGTAGACGTAGTCGCGGCCGGCCTGCGCATCCGCCGACGGGGCCCATGCCAGCGCGACCAGCGCGCTTGCCACTACCGTCAGCCCTGTGTTTCTCTGTAGCACCTTGATTCCTCCGCTACCGGAACTCTGGATGCGCGCTACTTTAACGGCCGCATGTTACGGAATTGTTGCAGCCCGGCTGGCCCGGCAGCTGGCCTGACCGGGGATGGTTCACGGGAAATCCGCACATTTTCATAAATTTGCAACAATAAGCTGCCGAGACGATGAACAATACATTCGCCGCCGACGACGATCCGGGCCACGCGACTGTCACATTGCTCGAGGACCTGCTCAGGCGCCGCTCGGTCACGCCCGACGATGCCGGCTGCCAGGACCTGATCGCCGCCCGCCTCGCGCCGCTCGGCTTCGACTGCGAGTCGCTGCCGTTCGGCGAGGTCAGCAACCTCTGGGCCCGGCGCGGCACGGGCGCACCGCTCTTCTGCTTCGCCGGGCACACGGACGTGGTGCCGCCCGGCGAACTGGCGCAGTGGCAGTCCGACCCGTTCGAACCTGAAATCCGCGACGGCTACCTGTACGCGCGCGGCGCCGCCGACATGAAATGCGCGCTGGCGGCGATGGTGGTCGCGGCGGAACGATTCCTCGGCCGCAACCCGCGCCACCGGGGCAGCATCGCGTTCCTCGTCACGAGCGACGAGGAAGGGCCGGCGCGCGACGGGACCCTCAAGGTCGTCGAGACGCTCACGCAGCGCGGCGAACGCATCGACTGGTGCGTGCTCGGCGAACCGTCCAGCCTCGACCGGCTCGGCGATACGCTGCGCATCGGCCGCCGCGGCTCGCTGTCCGGCATGCTGACGGTGCGCGGCGTACAGGGCCACGTCGCCTACCCGCAGCTCGCCGACAACCCGATCCGGCGCTTCGCGCCGGTGCTCGCCGCGCTGCACGAGGCCGAGTGGGACTCAGGCAACGAGCATTTTCCGCCGACCAGCTTCCAGGTCGTGAGGCTGGAGGCCAGCGGCGGTGCCAGCAACGTGACCCCGGCCCTGCTCAGGGCGCGCTTCAATTTCCGCTATTCGACGGAATGGACCAGCGACAGCCTGAAGGCTCGCGTCCACGAGATTTTCGACGGCTTCGACCTGGACTACGAACTCGACTGGCACCTGTCGGGGGAGCCGTTCCTGACCCGGCCCGGCCGGCTGAGCGAGGCCGTGGCGGGCGCCGTGCGCGACGTCGCGGACATCGAGCCTGAGCTGTCCACCGGCGGCGGGACCTCGGACGGCCGCTTCATCTCGCCCGCGGGCGCCGACGTGATAGAGCTCGGCGCGGTCAATCGCAGCATCCACCAGGTGGACGAGCGGGTCAGGGTCGAAGACCTCGGCCGGCTGGCCGCGATGTACGAGCGGATTCTCGAGCGGCTGCTGCTCGCGGACGACGGCTGAGGCCGTCGTAGAGACCGGCTACGCCGGCCGCCGCAGGTTGTTCCAGAGTCCCAGCGCCAGCAGCAGCGTGAAGCAGATCGCGACCCAGGCCGGCATCGACAGGCCCAGGAAAGCCCAGTCGATCTCGGCGCACTCGCCGGAGCCGGTGAAGATCTTGCCGAGCGCCTCGGCGAGCGGGAACGCTTCCATCAGGTAGTCGTAGCCGGGGCCGCAGGCCGGGACCCGGTCCGGCGGCAGGCTTTGCAGGTAGACGTGCCGCCCGGCGACGCCGAGGCCCGCGCCCGCCGTCAGCAAGATGCCCGCCGCGGCGACGAAACGGCCCCGGCCGCGCGGCCCGCTCAGCGCCGCGAGCAGGAATACGATGCCGAGCCCGATCGTCGCCATGCGCTGGAACACGCACAGCGGGCAGGGCTCGAGCAGCAGCACGTGCTGCACGTACAGCGCGTAGGCCATCATGCCGGCGCAGGCCAGGAAGCCGGCGAGGTTGACGACGCGCGGCGGCAGGCTCCGGATCATGCCGGGTCGCCGCCGCTCAGCACGTCCGTGTGCCGCACGTCGCGGCCCTCGACCATGTAGATCACGTACTCGCAGATATTCTTGGCGTGATCGCCGATGCGCTCGAGCGCGCGGGCCGCCCAGGTCACGTTCATTACCCGCTTGATCGAGCGCGCGTCTTCCATCATGAAGGTGATGCCCTGGCGGGTGATGGCGTCGTACTCCTCGTCGACGTCCTCGTCCTCGCGCACGACGGCCTGCGCGGCCTCGACATCGAGCCGCGCGAAGGCGTTCATTGCGTCGCGCACCATCTGCAGCACGTGGTTGCCGAGGTTCTTCAACTCCCGGTAAGAGTCGGCGGGCCGATCCATCGAGGCCAGCATCGACGCCAGGAAGCCGATCTTCTCCGCCTCGTCGCCGATCCGCTCGAGATCGGTGATCGTCTTGATGATCGCGACGATCAGGCGCAGGTCGCCGGCCGCCGGCGCGCGGGTCGCGAGGATACGGCTGCATTCCTCGTCGATGTTGACCTCCAGCCGGTTGACCTTGTAGTCGTCGTTAGCGACCTTGAGGCCTAGCTCACTGTCGCCCGTGACCACGGCCGAGATCGCGCTCGCCAGCTGGTCCTCGACGAGGCCACCCATCTTCAGGACGCTGTTGCGCAGGTCCTCGAGATCCTTGTTGTAGCGCTTCGAGATGTGATCGGACAGGTCGGATGTCTGCATGGCGCCCTCAGTGTACCGCTGTTGCGGAGACGATGACGGAAAGCTGAACCGCTGGCAAGGCGCGGCGCGGCGCTTATTCGAACGAGAACTGGATGTCGAAAATCACGCGCTGGTAATCCTGCGTGACCCCGGTCGACATGCCGCGTTCATTGAAGAACAGCGTGCCCCGCAGCGACACATTCTCGCGCAGCGCGTAGGTCGATTGTATGACATGGCCGCGCGAATCGGTCTCGCCGCCGCCGAAGTTCGAGTCGTTGAAAGTCCCGACGACCGCGTCCGCCTCGGTGTCGCGCCAGGCGTAGTCGAATTCCCAGCGGCCGGGCTCATCGGTGTCGCCCGCGGTCACGCCGACCGTGAAGCCCGAGTCTTCGTCGTCCACGGCGGTATTCTGCACGGTGGCGGCGTACAGCCGCAGCGGCCAGTTGTCGAGCCGGGTACTGAACTCGGCAAACAGCTCGACGATGCGAAAGTCCGCGAGGTAGTTGCCGGCGAGGTCGACGCGGTTCCCCGCCGGGTCGCCGTCGTAGAACGGCGTGCGGCCGACCGTGTCCTCGTAGGCGAAGTAGCTGGCGCCGGCGGTCAGGCCCGCATTGTCACCGAGCTTGCCGCGCCAGCCGCCCTGCAGCGTCAGCAGCAGGCTGTCGTCATCCGCGGAACGCTCCTCGACCATCATCGCGCCGAGCGAGCCGAACAGCGGGCCGTCGTCGTACAGCAGCGCAAGCCCTTCCGGGTTGAGGTCGTTGTCCCAGACGATCTGGGTGTCGCCGGCACGGAACCACGGGCGGCGGATCTTGCCGGCAAACAGCCGGAACGCGTCGTTGATCGTCCAGTCCACGTAGGCCCGGTCGACGAAGATGTCCTTGCCGGAAAAACCGCTGTCCAGCGTGACGTTGGTCGATACGGGGCTGCCGGTGCCGGTCGCGAAGCGAAACACGAACTTGAGGTCGTCGCTGGCCTCGGCCTCGAGGCCGAAGCGCCCGCGGATGCGCGCGCGGTCGCGGGTCGGATCGCCCTCGGCGTCGATGGACTCGTAGCGCAGGCGGAAATCTCCGTCCAGCGTGATGCGGTCGGTCCAGGACGATTCGCCCTGGGCGAACGCGGCGCCTGCCAGCAGTATTGCGCAGCAGCCGGCGACTGCCTGTAATGTTCTGTTCATCGGATCGTCACCTGATTGCAACATGGTAATGCGGCCGCGAGCCTAGGCCGCCGCAGTGACGATTAAATGACAGGCGTGTTGCAGTTTAATGACAGGCGTCGGCTCAGCCGCGTGCCCCGGACCGGCCGATCGGCACCGGTTCGCTGCCGACCAGCCGCTCCGCCGGGAAATGACAGGCGAAGCGGCTGCCCTCGCCCGGCGTGCTGTCGATCTCGAGGCGCGCGTCGTGGCGCAGCAGCGCGTGCTTGACGATTGCGAGGCCGAGCCCTATGCCGCCCGAGTCCCGGCTGCGGCCCTCGTCAACCCGGAAAAAGCGCTCGGTCAGGCGCGGCAGGTATTCCTCGGCGATGCCCTCGCCGGAGTCGGTCACCGACAGGCAGGCGCCCCCAGGCACCGCTTCCCAGGCGAGCGTTACGCGCCCGTCCGCCGGCGTGTGGCGCAGCGCATTGGCCAGCAGGTTTGCGATCACGGATTCGATCTCGGTCGGGACGCCGCGCAGCCGCGATGCCAGCGGCGCCTGCACGACGATCTCGGCGATGCCTTCCTCGCCCGCGTACGAGCGACGGGCGAACGCCAGCGCGGCGCCGATGTCGATCTCCTGCTCCTCGCGCGCCGCGGCATCGTTCTCCAGCCGGGACAGTTCGAGCAATTCGCCGACGACCCGGTTCATGCGCTCGGCCTGCTCGCGCATCTGCGCGAGCGGCTTGCGCCAGTCGGCGGGCGCCAGCTCGTCGTTCGCGAGCGTGTCCAGGTAGCCGCTGATTACCGTCAGTGGCGAGCGCAGCTCGTGCGAGGCGTTCGCGACGAAATCGCGGCGCATCCGGTTCACGCGGATCGCCTCGGTGATGTCGCGGATCAGCAGCAGGTGCTGGTCGGCGCCGAACGGCACCAGCCGGCACAGCAGCCAGTTGTCGTCGTGCAGCGGCGACGGGATCTCGACGCCGCGCTCGCCGCGCTCGCCCGCCAGGTAGGCGACGAAGCGCGGGTCGCGCAAGATGTTGTCGATGCGCTGGCCGCGGTCCTGCGGCGCGCGGATGCCGGCCAGCTCGGCGGCGGCCTGGTTGCTCATCAGGATCTCGTAGTTCGCGTTCAGCACGATGCCCGCGTCCGGCATCGCGTTCGTCGAGTTGCGCACTTCCTTCAGCAGGCGCCGGTGGCGGCGCTTGTGCTTGCGGCCGCGCTGCCGCAGGTAGATGACGCGCGCGAGCAGCTGCGCCCAGATGCCCTCGCCTAAGTCCGCGTCGTCGAGGCGGTCATTGTTCAATGCCGCCTCGAATCGCAGCAGCTGGCGCACCTGGTAGCCGAGTGCCAGGAGCGCCGCAGCCAGCAGGCCGAGGGCCGGTTGCCCGTACAACCAGCCGATGAGCATGCCCGCCGCCAGCAGCAGGACCAGCCCGACGACGAACCTGCGGCGCGTGCCCGGCATCGTTCAGCCCGTGGAGAAGCGGTAGCCGGCGCCGCGGACCGTCTGCACGTAGTGCTCCGCGGCATGCGGCGTCAGCGCCTTGCGCAGCCGGCGGATGTGGACGTCGACGGTGCGCTCCTCGACGTAGACATTGGCGCCCCAGACCCGGTCCAGCAGCTGGGCCCGGCTGTAGACCCGGTCCTGGTGCGTCATCAGGAACGACAGCAGGCGAAACTCGGTCGGTCCCAGCGAGACCTCGCTGCCCGCGGCCGTCACCCGGTGCGCGGCGGTGTCGAGCCTGAGCACGCCGGCCTCGATACCGTCGTCCGGGGCGGCCCGCGTGCGCCGCAGCACGGCGTCGATGCGGGCGAGCAGCTCGCGTGGCGAAAACGGCTTGGTCACGTAGTCGTCGGCGCCGCCCTGCAGGCCGGATACCTTGTCGTGTTCGTCGGCGCGCGCGGTCAGCATGATGACGGCCAGGTCCTCGTGGTCGTCGTCGCGCTTGAGCTGTCGGGTCAGCTCGAGCCCGCTCATGTCCGGCAGCATCCAGTCGACCAGTGCGAGCGCAGGCCGCTCGTCCGCGAGCAGCTGGCGCGCCTCCCGGCAGTCGGCCGCCTGCAAAGCCTCGAAACCGGCACGGGTCAGGTGGAACGCGATCATCTCGCGAATCGGGGTCTCGTCCTCGACGATCAGGATTTTCGCGGCTGTCATCTCTCGGCACCGGCGTGCGCGGCTACCGGCCGCCCGCCTTCGTTGCAATACCGTGTATTACAACAAGCGAGAATGACGCTTGTGGGACCGGCCCGGGCCGCCAAGGCGGTGCGCGCAGCGTTCGGCTGAGGCCCGGGCCGGCGACCGCTCTTTATTACCCCGTTGTAGCATCGTTGTCACCTGCCACCGGCGGCGGTCGTGCCACGCGCTCGCGCAGGTAGATCGGCTCGAGCGCCTCCGGCGCAACCCGTTCGCCCGCGGCGAGCGCCGCGCGGCCGAGAACCAGCAGGTCGCCGCCGCGCGGCACCGTGGCCGGCAGCCGCGGGCCGAGCCGCCCGGCGTTCGCCTCGAGCAGGCCCGGGCAGCGATCCCA
>ERZ869936.599-NODE-599-length-32283-cov-6.814385_pt1 | contig 32283 bp, 20 predicted proteins | sample MGYA00520876_ERZ869936 | MGnify/ENA primary metagenome ERZ869936 (study PRJEB32218, sample SAMN09650985) | biofilter metagenome | isolation source: enrty point of leading RO module | place: Saudi Arabia: Thuwal, RO plant located on Red Sea | collected 2016-02-17 ... | reverse complement strand
GGATACGGTTTCATTTTTCTCCAAAATTAAAATTTTGGAGATGGGAAAAATATACGGTAACCCAAATCCCCAAAGAAAAATAACCAAAATTTCAGATTTTTGTTTCCGGAAAAATAAAGGCCCGTAGGATTAATATGGATATGCGGGATCATCAAAGGGCATGGCTAACCTGCTAATTCCTTTTCCGGGAGGGGCGCTTACAATTACAGTTTTTGAAACAAACAGGATGTGGAAATTGTATTCCCTCCTGAAGGAATAAGGTATTCGCTGACAACTAACCTGCCAGGGTCTGGAAGCAGGAACTGCAAGGGCGAAGTTCACAGATTTAAAGCATTTAGGAGACTCTGACAAAACTATTTTCCCAAGTACTTTTTCTATTTCATTTTGCCTTGTTTCGAAATCAGAAACTACTTTAATTTTCCATTGTGATTGAAATCCTCGCATGGCAACAAAATCCCATTCCGGATCCTTAATAAAAACCATCCAGGAATCTTTCAGGTAATACTCGATCCGGCCATTTAAATTTAAATTCATTTCATTTTTTTTGAAATATTATGGTGGTTTAATCAAAAAAAAATGAAAAATGCTTCAATTTATAACATTCGAATTGAGGCTTTATAGCCTATATTTAACTATTTTTCAACTATTTACCAATCCAATTTGCAACATTTGAAATATCATTTAATCCCTTTTAGGAATACCTTATAAAAACAGGTGAAACGGTTTAGATTCATGCTCGGATTTCAAACCAAAACAAGCAAGTTGACAAAAAAGCACAAGGGGTTTGCAGAAATCTGCCATTACTGTCCTTTTCAAATAAGGAAACAATCAATGGATTGTGGTTCCTAATTTAAACAGGGGGAGGTACATTGCCACAAGTATTAAGGCCACAAATCCTCCAATGAAAATAATTAGAATTGGTTCAATAACGCTTCTGAGAGTTTCCGTTTTTTTGTCAATCTCATCCGAATACTCACTTGCAAGTTTTTGGAAAACAAACTCCAACCGATTAGACTCCTCCCCCACCTTAATAATAGACAACAATTGGCTTTGAAAAAAAGAATGCTTCTTTAAACTCTGGTGTAATGACATACCATTTTGAATATCCAATCTGGAAGCCTCAAGTGCTTTTTTCAAAGGGTAAAAGCCAATCATTTCTGAAACGAGTCCTAAACTTTTATCAAGCGGATTTTTGGAACTTAACAACAAATGCATGGAGGAAGCGAACCTGGCCAGGTATATTTTTTTCAGTAATGCTCCAAATATTGGAATGAGTGAGTTCATGGGAGAAATATGCATCACCCACCAATTGGACTTTCTGAATAATACAATAACAAATATTAGAAGGAACAATAACAATAAAAACCAACCCACCGATGAAGAAACAATTTCAGAGGCCTTAATTACAATCTTTGTTATAAGGGGTAAATCTCCTTTGAAGCGGCTAAAAACATCCGAAAACATGGGCACAATAAAGTGCATCATAAAAATCACGGTTCCAATGGCAGTAATCAATACCAGTATGGGGTAAGAAAGTGCATTTATTATTTGTCTTCGTTGCTTAATTTTTTTTGAGAAATATTCGGACAATCCCTTAAGCACCTCAAGCAACTTCCCACTTTGCTCGCCAATTCTAATACTGAATTCCTCATAAACCGAGAATCTTTTCGTGGACTTAAGTGCATTAGCAAAATCAAATCCGGCAACAATTTGTTCCTTAATTTTTATGAACAAGGCTTCGTCCTTTTTAATTTTCTGATTTCCTGCAATTAACTCAAGAGCTGACTTCAGATCAATTCCGGAAGTGAGGAGCATGGAAAGGCCTGAATAAAAACGTTCTTTTTTCGAATCTGATAATTCCCCATGGTTAAAAACAAAAATTTCTTTATGAAAAACCGCCAAAACAGGGGTTGAATCCTTTTCGTTATGGCGGATTCTATTCAGTTTAGATACATCAATTCCGCTCATTTTGAAAAAATTCATTTTTAGTAATTAAATCAGAGATGCTATATCTTTTACAAATTAGCTTCCGGCATTCCATTCCATCGCCCAAAGAGAATTTAATTTCCAATTTATCCCCAATACCTTCGCCATATACAGGAATATTATCAAATAACACCAGAAATTGGGGATTTGAAATACTAAAAGTATCAGTACCCTGGTCCCTTCTGACTATTGAACTCTTCAAAATTTCCCATTCAATAGTTCTACCTTCAACAATTAATCCAACGGAACGCTCGCCGAGGCAAATAATATGACTGGACTTTGCACAATCAAATTCCAATACAGACATGGCTTCGTGAGCTGCAATGCCCAGATTGTTTGAAACCCGGAATTCATGAAACGTTGTCAATAGGTAACGATATCCGGAATAGCCAAAACCAATAATAAGGCCGGAAATAACCAGAACCACAAGCATTTCCATCAAAGTAAAAGCCCTAATCATCTTCCATTCTCTTTTTCTCAATACTTCTGACCTGATAAATAATCCTTCCATCATTGCCGGCTATGCTTTTTATGCTCACAGATAATCCGGGAAATTTCTTACAATCGTCCTGATGTTCAACCTTACTATGACCTGGCAGCGGAACCAAACTATAACAAGAAACGATCTTCCTGTAAACACCCGATGAGGTCATTACACCCGAAAAAAGCGAAATTCCAAAACCTATACAAAAGGTCAATAAAACCATAGCTACCAATGATTCAATTAAACCGGCTGCCACCATTTTTTTATTTAAAGCCATTTTAGAACCAGCTTATGATTTGATCCATTAGAAAAACTCAAGCTCCCAAAAAATACCGGAAGGGAGTGACGGTCAATAACAGCGTCATGTAGATGATTGTCATAAATTGCCGATGGGGTTTTCAAGTGCAATTTTGAACAAATAACCAATCCGAGCACACTGCCTTTCAAATCGACTTTGTCGGAAGAATAAACAAATCCTGTAACTTTCGAATTTCGACCGAGGGAAAGAATAAGTTTATTCCCTTGAGTATGACTCTTTTCACATCCTATCAGTGCACCGGAAACCTCAGACTCATCCCCAAGTATTAATCCCAAATCCCTTCCTGATAAAGGTGTCCGAAACAAGCCAAGGATAGACGGATAATCAAAAACAACATTCTTTCCTATTAGGATAGAATCGGTCGAAAAACCCTGGAGTGTACCCCTAAAGTTATCCTCAAAAATAATTTTAGGAGCAAGTAATATTAACCCATCAATCCGACAGGATTTTGAGACCCTAATTTCAGTTGGGGACGAAATAATGATATTACCTTTAAGAAACTTCTCTGTAAGAAAAATAGCTGAGTTACTTTTAAAACAAATCCCTGTTAAGGAAAATGAACGAATACAAGAATCCGGAATGCCGGAAGATTCCACATGTACAATACTATCGCCGGTGTTGAAACCCCTTTCTATCAAATCGGTTATTGATTCGCAGAACTCCCTTTTAAATTCAGGAATTTTAACCGGCGACTTTAATTGTCGCCCTTCTAAAAAAGAACTACCTTGATAACTTTTGCCCTCTATATATGCCCGTTTAAATCCCGAGGATGGAACATAACAATCCCCAATCAGGCGGGTGTCACCACATAAATAAAGAGGTCTGTCAGAGTCAGCAACTAAAAGTGCAAGGGCAGTATCCCGACATGCCGAAAATCCAATGATTGCCGATTTCTTCAAGCGAATATCCTTAAAACATGCTTCACTCGAAATTACTTCAAAGGCACCCCAGGGTTTTCTCATTAAAATCACAGAATCTTCACCATCGTCAAATAAATCCATTGCAATGGTTGTATCAGACACAAATCCATTTTCCACAGAAAGCAAAATCTCAATCCCGGAATCCACATTTCTTATTATCCGATTGACTCGAAACCAATATTCTGAGGTTTTTGATGAATGCCATGCTACCAAAATAAAGCACCCGGCAACCATCGCAACCAACAGGGAAATAACTAAGGCAAAAATTAAAACCCCTCCCTTCAACATTTACTTTGATTTTTTTACAACAACTTTTCTGGCATTCCCTATGGACCTTTCGCGCTTTGGCAACTTCAACCCCTTTTTCTTCTCTGTTTCATCCTTTTGAATTTTTGTTTTATCCATGGTCTTTTTTTTCCTCCCAGGTTTCTTTACTTCAGCCCCGTTTTCGAATTTTGACTTTTGCTTTATTGTTCCATCACTCCATTGTATATACTTTCCATGCAATTTCCCCCTTTTATAAAATGCTTCCAAAACCAACTGACCCCCGGAACTATAAAGGAAATATTTACCATGACGTAAACCATCCTTGAAATGAACTACCTCGCGGGTAACTCCATTAGGGTACCAACGCCGCCAAATACCTTTCCTGAGCCCCTTTTCATACCTTCCCTTTTCTTTCAAATTTTTATCCGAATAACAACAAGTATATGTTCCATTTAAAAGCTTTCCGTCAAAATCTCCCTCGGAACAAAAAATCCTGTTGTCTTTATACCAATAGTAATATCTGTTTTCTTTAAGTTTAATGGATGGATTATTGTAAAATATTTCGGCTTTAATAGTTGAATCCTTTGCGGTAACATTTACAACATACGTTTTAATCTTTTCAGTAGCCTGGCCCGACAATTTTAATGGGCAATTAGTCAAGACTACAATACATAGCTGAGTAAAAACAATTTTCAGTTCTAAATTCATGGCCTAAATTTTATTTCCTAAATGTCTTTATTTCATTTCCATAACCTAATTCTATAGAATCCGGAAAAATTCCTAAAATCTTTATTTCTTTACAAATCATTCCCCGGGACACTATTTCCCCCTGACCGTTAATAGTTATTAATGCTGTTTGGTAATTGGTGTTTTGATTTTTTATCATTCCCCCATAAACAATTCCAGGCCAATTAACTGGAGACTTTATTTCCTGCCGTGATTTCTCGCTGTTAGAAGGTAATTTTTTATTTGTTGACACGGAAACAGTGGAAGCAAACCCGGAAAGAAATGGGTCACGGTAGTTTGCAAGCAGTGTAAAAGTGTCGGTTCTCACCCTCGCTTTTTCTGCAATTTTAACAGGAATTATGGAATTCAAATTTTGATCCCTCCGGAAAAAATTTCCGAAAATTCTATAAGCAATTAAACCCCAAAGCAAGCCTGTGCCTAAAAGCAAAACAAACAACAATTTTTTATTGCTCCACATTCAATTAATTCTAAATTTTCGCAAAGGGCTAAAACCACTCCAGTTCCCGGCCTGGTCGCGGGATCGGATCCTCCAAAAATAAATTTGACCGGTGCCACCTGAAAATGCATATGTGGTGCCACCGGTAATCAAATTAATCAGGGGTGCTGAAACCAGTGAATCAGGGTAAACATATAAAGAATCGGCCATTGCTGACACATCCCTTGTCCATGACAATTGCACCGGGCTACTAACCGTATCGTTAGGCCCGGGAAAATTCAGAATGGGGCTGGATGGTGGAGTAATATCAATAGTAAAAGTTCTTGTTGTATAAGGAGTATTACTAATACTATTTTGCCCCCGGACCCGCCATACCCAATTTCCTTCCTGTAAGAAGTATGATAATGAGTCTTCCCGAAGAATTTGTTCGTAAACCAGGCTGTATCCGGAATCAAGAATTTGAAACCGGTAATCTTCCGCCGCCGGTAAATCAGTCCATCGAAAATGGATATTTTGAAAATTCAAGAATGCACTATTTGTTGGATTTTGAAGAAAAATTATCTGCGAGGAAATGTTCGAGGTGGTATCAACGCGAATTGATCTCGGAGACGAAAACCCGGTGGAAGATGAAGCATTTTGGGCTTTAATTCTCCAGCTATAGTAACCCGGTTGAAGAGGTTGAATCCATGAAAATCCAGTAATTGCAGTATCAAGAATAATCCTCCTAATGAATGAAAAAACCGAATCCACTATCTGCAGCCGATAATGACTTGCACCTTCTACCTCCTCCCAAAAAAATGTTACCTGATTGGATTGTGTATAGAAATTATCAGGAGGGGAAAGCAAAGCAACATTTTTCCCCTCCAGATTTGGCTCAATAAAATCCCGGGTGCAGGAGCCCAAAACAAGGGCCGACAATACAACCAGCAAATAAAAATAACGCATCATATTTCTTTTTTCTTTACGTTTTGAAGCATAAAAATCCCGGAAAGCACTTTTTTCCCACCCTCCTTGTTTTGGTTAAGACGGTATTCAACAGAACTTAAATGGCCGGTTTTCAATTTTGTTTCAATTTCATAATGCAATTTCAGCAGACCTAAAAAACCACCGTCGACAATGAATGAATTTGTTTCAATTATAAAACCATTTTCAATTTGGGTGGAAACTCCTGGGATCTGCCTTAACAATAAATTATTCGACGAACAATAACCGGAAACAAAACTCAACAACACCTGTCTTGTATTACTATGGGATCCGGCACCAAGCAGATTCTCAGTGGTAATTAACTCCAGTTCCAGCTCTTTTAATTCTGTCTCATTAATGGCACCTTTTCCGGATTCGAGCAAGAGGCTATTTACCTCAGATTTCAATTGAATAGTCTTTTTAAAAACAAACTGCCATGAAAGGAAAAACAAAAGAATACCCCCTGCCCAGGAAAAACGGGTCAACTTATTATATGAAACATTTTTAAACATTTATCTAATATTTAACTCTATGCTAAAATCAGCAGGTTGATTTGTTGTTTCCCGGACAAAATTCCGAAGGTGAACATTTTCAATCCATTCTCTGGTTCTCATTTTTTCAATCCACTTGTTCAATGCATCGTTGCTGGTACAACTCCCATTAACAATTACTAAATCCTTAAGAAAAGAAACTCCCTGGCCACTTGCTAATTCAGTCTTTTTCACCGGAAAAAAAACAAGTCTATTCAAGTTAATTCCTGCAGGCATATCAGAAACAAGACGATCAGCAAAAAATGAAGTAGGCCCATGGTGGTTCGCACCTATTTTATCAAACAATTCTTTGTTTTTCAAAAGGGCATTTCTTGCTGAGTCAGCACGATTTTTAATTTCCCTGGTATAGCCTTGCTCTGTAATTAATCGCCCAAAGGATTCTTTATACCCTGAATAGAGGAAATAATTGACAATTAATGCACCAAACAAAAAGGGGTAAATCAAAAGCGATGATAATTTGAATTTTTTCTTCCAGGAAAATTCCTCTCGTGCAGAATTGACTTTGGGTGGGAAATTCAATTCGGGGTAATTATTAAACAAAAATTCGAGGCCGGAAGCAAACGCTGGGAGGTAGGAACTGTCAATATTCAGTTCCTCAACAAAAAAACTTTCAGAAATTTTTTCTGTCGGTGAAACACCCTGAATGCTCCCATTTTCAAATTTTATCTCATAATCCAAAAAGGACAGGCCTCCTTTATTCCCCAGATCAATATGCAGCAGGGAAAAAACACTTCCTACAATAGCAGGACCAAGAAATACAGCTAGAATCCGGTCATTATTCTGAGTTAATTCTTCCAGTTTGTTAGTTAAAACATCCAATCTCATCACGCTAACAATCCGGCTACCATTAACACATGGAAATGATTGTAGCAAAAAGTCCTCTGGCGCCGCACCCGGTAAAATCCGACCTAAAAAATCAGCATCCTCCTCAACATTAGTAAAGTTCCTGGTGATTATTCCCCGCCCTGTTATGGAAATACTGATAGGGATATCAGAAGGCAGGTTCTTTATGTTTTCAACGGTTACAACTTCCGAACGGGAAACAAGCAGCTTCCCCTTTTTCAATTCCATCCAGGCAACACGAAGCTCCTCCCCACCATCTTTTCTAAAATGAAGATTTAAGCCGATCACTTTCTTATTTACTCCAAAAAACAAATCCAATATTTTTAATAAACAACGGTGGGTTTTATAAAAACAGTAAGCTTATTATTTGACTTTGTTTTGGTACGACTACTAAACAACCATTTAATTACAGGTATTCTGGATAAAAAGGGAACCCCGGATCCGGAATCGCTGGTACTATTCTCCTCAAGGCCACCTAAAATAATGGTTTGACCGTTCTTTATTCGTATTAATGATTTAAACTCACGGGTAATGGTGCCCGGGGGAGCACTTGGATTAATCCTTTCTGTAAAACTGCTTTGTTTAACGGTAATCTCAAGCGTAATCTGATCATCACCCGAAACAGTCGGATTTATAGTAATCGACAAATCAGCATTCACAGACTTGTATTGCTGGGTAATAATGTTTTGTGGATTTTGGGTGCCAATTACATTGTTAGAAGTTTCGAGATAATATTCCGTTTTTCCTATACTCATATTGGCCATGTGTCCGTTCAAGGTTGATAATTTGGGGGTTGAGCGAAGTTTTAAAAAACCCTGGGTTTCCATAGCCTTCAGACTTATATAAAAATTGGGTGTAACATTTCCAAGGTTTACAATACCAAATCCATTTATCCCTGAAATAATTTCATTAATAGTTCCGGAGCTAAGCGTGAGATCAACCGAAGGAAATACCGTTCCGCCCGTTTGCGAAGGAGCGGTTCCCAACCCTGCTTTTATTCCCGTTGAAACAGTCTTTGAATCCCTTACATCGGCAATAATTACATCAATTACAATATTCGGAACTACCTTATCCAGGGACTGAAGGAATACCTGAATTTCATTTATTCTGGGCTGGGAACCTGAGACAATTATACTATTGAGGTCGGGAAATGTTTTCAATTCAACGCCTTTTCTCAAATCACCGGGTATCATATCAAGCACCTTGTCGATGGTTCGGTTTTGAAGCTGGATAACGGTTGTAGCCCTAAGTCCCTCAAGGTTTCTGTCTCCAATTAAATAAATTGACTTGTCTTTCCGAAATGTATAATCAGAACCGTTAAGAAGGTATGAAAGGAATTCTTCATAGGTTACATCTTCCACAACAAGGGTACTATTACCTTTAGGCTCAGAAAACAAAAAGTAATTGTTTCCGAGTTCAAGAGAAACCGCATTTATTATTTCACTAATGGGGATATTTTTGGCATCAAGGGAAATCAAACCGTTTGCGCTTTTTAAGTCCATTCCTTGTGATGAATTCGTATTACCCTTTTTAACTAATCCTGGTTTAGAGGATTCACCTTTCTCCAAAAAAAACGCCAACTCCGTGGAAGTTACCTTTAACCCATTGCCAAAAGCAAGCATTTCAAGAGCGTCGGAAAGGGGAAGATCCTTAACGAATGCTGTTAAAGATTTTCCCGCGAGCTCAGGAGCAAAAACAATATTTCTTCCTGTTAATGCAGTAAACTCTTTTGCAACATAAACCAGGCTGTCAGACTGAAGATCAAATGAGATGAGATTATTAGTTTTATCAAAGTTGATTTTGAGCGCTTTCGGGATAAATTTGAGAGGGGGAGCAACAGGAGGAACAAACTGGGAAAATGACAAGATTGAACCGATAAACGTAATTTCAAGATCGTATTTCCGGCATAGAAATAACAACACCTCTGCAACCGTAACATTTGAAAAGTTATTAAAGACTTTTTGATTCAGTGGGGCATCCACGCTAACATTAAGGCCATGGGTTGATGCCAGACCCCGAATAAAATCCTGAATGTTTGCGCCACTGACGGAAAGTTCAACTTTCCCATTCAATCCGGGGTTAGTCTGTGCAAGATCCCGGAGCTTATTTTCAATTGTAGAAAACCGATCCTGTCCCAGGCAAATAAAGGATTGAAAAAAAAGAATCAGCAAAACGAAATATCTCATTTTTTTTATCATCATAGCCCGGAGGATAAAACAGGGTAAACTTCATCAAGACTTGTGTAGCCCTCTGCCAAGAGACTAAAGGCATTATCCCGGAGGGATTTTGAATCCTGAAGTTCGAAAACTCCGGAGGGTGTAAAATCCCTGTTCCTTATTTTTTCAGCCAAATCCTCCCCAATCGAAATGACCTCATAAATAGCACGTCGGCCCTTATAGCCGGTATAATAACATTGCTCACAGCCGACAGGCTTATAAACCTCATTAAGGGTAAATGGTGATAAAAAGTTCCGGGGAAGTTCCTCTTTGCCCAGGGGTGCTTTCTTTTTACAATTTGGACAAAGAGTCCGAAGCAGGCGTTGTGCCACTGCCAGATTCAAAATGCCCGCAATTAAAAAAGGAGGTACTTCCAAATCGGCAAGGCGTGAAACAATACCCCAGGCTGAATTGGTGTGAATGGTTGAAAGCACAAGGTGTCCGGTCAGCGCGGCCCGTACTGCCATTTTAGCCGTTTCGGTATCCCGTATCTCACCCACCATGATAATATCAGGATCCTGACGAAGAAATGTGCGTAAAGCACTGGCAAAGCTTAAACCTATAGCCTCTTTTAACTGAACCTGATTAATTCCCTCCAGGGTATATTCGATGGGGTCTTCAATGGTCAGAATATTGCTTGTTTTTTTATTTAAAATCTTTAGGGTTGCATATAGGGTGGTGGTTTTTCCGGAACCTGTAGGCCCTGAGATTAAAACAATTCCGTGGGGTTTTTTGATTCCATGCAAATAAGATTTCAATTGACTTTCAGAAAATCCAACTTTTTCAATATCAATAATCGCTGCATTGGAATGCAAAAGCCTTAGCACTATTTTTTCCCCATGAAGGGTAGGAAGGGCGGAAACCCGAATATCGAATTTATCGGAATGATCCTGAAAGTGAATTCTGCCATCCTGAGGCAGGCGTTTTTCGGAAATATCAAGGTTTGCCCGGATTTTAATTTTATTTATGAGTGCCGGGTATTCTTGGGAATCAATCGAATATCTTTCAACCAATTGGCCATCAATACGGAATCGAACCCGCGATTTCTCTTCATACGATTCAAGATGAATATCGCTGCTACCCAGTCTCCTTGCTTCGGAAATCAATTCAGCAAGAAAATCCGAATGTTTTATTCTTTTTAAAGCAAGACCCTCTTCCTTTTCAAAATCCTTCCGGTAATAAGTACTCAGGGCTTGCTTTACAGCATCAGTAGATAATGGCTCAAGAAAAATGTCTTTTCCAAATAAAATTTCGAGCTCCTGTTGTAGTTCAACACTTAATTTTCCTTCATCCACGAAAAATGCCAGGGAATCAGATTCCGATGACTTAGGAATAATACCATAGTGCCATGCCTGTTCAGCGCTGAGAACCTGCTGAAGTTCAAGGGGCAATTGTATCACATCCAGTGTATTCATCAAAAAACAGATTCAGGGATAATTGAAGAATAAAAAAAATCCAGCCCAATAGACAGGCGAACACCTAACAATACCAGCAGGCAAAATCCCATTCCTGAAACAAGTGGAAAACCTGCTGTAGCCAACGAAATGCGGGATATCAGGGCCCAAATACAAAACCCTAAAAGAGAAACGATTAAAGAAAAAAGGAAAAAGAGGATGAAATTTGAAAAAGAAAACAAAAAGCAAAGGACCAGAAAAAATAAAATGTCGCCTTTCCCGAGGGCTTTATCAATAAAGCCCAAAAAAGACCCGAACCTTATTTGGGAGTATATGGACAAAAAGGTAAGTATCAGGCAAACAAAACCCAAATTCCGGATAGTTTGAGAAACCCAAACCTCGATTTCAATATAGGATAACAACAGGGGGCAAAACGAAAGGGGAATTAGGAACATAAAAACAGGAGAAATTTTTCTGAACCTGAAATCCTGAATAACAAGGATTGCCAAACACACAATTGAAAAAATAGAGCCTGTAATAATCATCAGTCCGGGGTAATTTCGCGTAATGCTTTATCCTGATCAATCTCCCATACATTAAAAATTCCATCGCCATCAAAATCACTAATAGCGGTTGCCCGCGCCTTAAAATGGTTTGAACCGGCTTCCACAATTTCAATCCGGTAATTGGCCGTCCCCCCTTCAGTATTCAATTTGGCATGTTCGAATTTAATTTCATTCAAATTGGGGGAGTATTTTGAATGCATATAGAAAAATGTTTTTTCAAGGGTATACACATGCTCTAACTCTAATTTCGCCTCAGTTGCTTTTGCCTCGGAAATAAGGGGAGTAAGATTAGGAAGCGCAATTAATACCAGGATACCGATAATAATCAGGACTACCAGAAGCTCCATTAGAGTCATCCCTTTTTGCGAAGGCCCAGGAAAAAAATGGTGTTTGGACCAGAGAAAACCAAGGCGGCAATGCCCTATTTTTTTTGAGAAACAAAACTCAAATAATCTTTTCATTTTCAATAAATTAATAATCAACCCGGGTATTTTTATTTATCAAAAAATCCGGATAACCTCCAGGATTTCATCTTTCAAAAACTCCATCCCGGAAAATTTTCAGTGCCTAATGTTATTGTGTTTTTCCCTAACCCCAAAACATGGAAAAAAGGCGGGATTGTTAATAAACCCCCATTTATCAACCAAAAAATTAATCAGCCCTTTGTTGGCTGCAAAGAAAATGGGCATTTATCAACGAATGGTTGATTGAATCTTTTAGGGAAATATCGGGGCATTTAATTGCTTTGGCGTGATGAAAAAGCGAAGCAACAGGATTCAATCCCTTTTAATCGGGATTACCCTTTGGATGGTTTATTATCCATCTTACAGCCAAAATTTTAACTATTCCTTATCTGTATCCAATCAGGTTTTTCAGCCTTTAGCAGACCCAACCTTGCTACCGGTCACCGGTTCTCCGGATCAAACCGCGACAATTGCAATTGGCTTCCCGTTTAATTTTGCCGGGGATACCTATAATTCACTAATTGTAACAAATTCAGGAAAATTACTATTTGGGACTGAAAGGAAGCAGGCCATTTCAGGGTTTGGTGGTATCCAACCCAGGGTAGACACTTCAGAGGCCCCCATTTCTGTAATAGGGTACAAACTAACAGGCAATGAAGGTTCCAGAAAGCTAACCCTTGAATTTAAAAATTTCAGATCGACTGAAGTAGACAGTTCTCTTAACTTTCAAATTTCTCTTTTAGAAAGTAGCAACAGGATTGTCATTCATTCCGGTGCCAATTCTTACGCCGGATTACCAGACTCAACAGTATTTTTCCATTTGGGATTTATCAATCCAATGATGGATTCGTACCATAAGGCAGCTTGCATTTTTGGCAGCGCAGGGAATTTAAGTTTAGAAACCATTTTCGATATAGGTGAAATAAAATACCTTACAAGGTTCCCCTCCTCCGGAACAAGGCTCGAACTTTCTCCTCAAAACAATTAAAAAAATGAATTTAAATTTTGGCTCACTCCTATTCTTCGTTTTGGTTACGGGCATTATGTGGCCGGCAAAGCGCTATTGGATTGGCAATGGATCCAACACCAACTGGAACAATACTTCCAACTGGTCGGCCACATCGGGTGGTTCAGGGGGTGCAAGTGTACCCGGAACCAGCGATACAGCATATTTTGATGGTAATGGTACCGGAAGATGCATTTTCGATATAGCAATAAATGTTAGGAGATTTGAAATTCTAACTGGCTATAATACGGATACCATTTTTCAAAACAAAAAGGGTTTAAGCACACTTAATGGATTCAGACAACAAGGCGGAGTTTTTTGGGGTGATAGTACCAATATGAATTTTACCGGAGTGTTTGTTCTGGATGGCGGGGTTTACCGGGCTACCAGTTCCGACATGTTCATTTATAATGGATTAACAAAAAACGGGGGAACTTTCCTTCATAATAATGGTAGAGTAAGGTGTAACAACAACCCGGCCACTTTCACAGGTTCAATTACTTTTTATCAATGGTATATCTCAAACACAAATAACTATATCTACACAATTTCATCAGGAACAATAATTTCTTTAGAAAATGATCTAACATTGGCAGGAACTGGCTTTGTCGCCATAAATGGGGGAACAATTAGAGTGGAGGGGAATGTGTATATGAATAGCAGCTCAACTGCTGTAGGGGGGTCAACCATTCTTGAATTTTTCGGTAACAAAAAACAACATTTGTATGGCAGGACAACTTCGAGCGGAACGTTGCCCAATGTCAAAATAAATAAAACAGGGGACACTCTGTTTCTTCACGACATTATCAGGATGGTTAATTCCTGGACTTATGTTGCAGGAAGCCTGGAATGTGGTAATAGTACAGTTATTATTTTCGGCCAGGGCCCGCCAGCTACTTTTACTGGCAATCATACCTTAAACAATCTTGTGGTTGTTACTGGATCCTTCCAATTTACAAATACAACAATTACTTTAAAGGGTGATTTTACAATAAATGGAAACACCGCCACATGTACCAACGGCACAATAAACATTCACGGAAATTTATTTGGAAGAGCAAATGGAAATCCTTTAAGCATTGGCAACACTTCGTTAAACTTAGTTGGAACGGGTGATCAAACCATATATGGCGACGAAACAGGGACTTTCCTTAACCCCTTTCCACACATTGTAATAAACAAGCCATCAGGAACCCTATATCTTTTAGGAACGATATATGTTGGAGGCGCATGGAATTACACAGCAGGTACTATTAGTCCGGGTACCAGCACAGTTTATTTTCAGCACAACAAAACCATATCAGGAACCCACACGCTTAATAACATTTCCTTTGGCAATGTACTAAACCAAACAGCAACCATGACCATTGCCTCAGGGTCCACCATAACAGCAAATGGAAATGTAACATTAAACGGTAACAATCAGTTAACCCTAAATACAGGATCTTTAAATGTAAAGGGAAATTTAACCATAACCAATACAAGCACAAGTACAAGTGGGGGCGGAACAGCTAATTTATATTTAAACGGTACAGGAGATCAAAAAATAACCGGACAAAACACTATTGGTTTAGGTGGTCCACCAAATATTTTTATTGATAAAACTTCGGGCACATTAACATTGGCCGGCTTAATAACCGCCCGGGAAAACTGGACCTACACACAAGGAAGCGTAAATGCCGACACTTCGACGGTTGGTTTTTACGGAACAAAAAATCTTGACGGAGAGGGCACTAACGGATGTATGGCTTTTAATAAAGTTGAAATTAACAACTCAAGAACACTTACCGGAAAACTGATTGTTACCAATAATTTTAAAATTAACGCTTCAGCAACCTTAACCACCGGTGGTTTTGACATGGTTGTAGGTGGAAACTGGACCAATAACGGCACTTTTTCAACATCCGGTGGTTTTGTAACACTCAATGGAACTTCAACCCAAACCGTTTCGAGGCCGGGTTCGACAGAAACTTTTAAAAAACTTAAACTTGACAAAGCCAATACCGGTACCGTAATCCTTGGAAATCCCATCATCATAACCGACACACTTGATCTGACGGAAGGAATTATTGAAGGAACCGCCTCAAACTACATAAAGTTAAATGATAATGCCTTTGCAAGAAAAGGTTCCGACAGCGGATTTGTAAAGGGCCCCATGCGAAAAGCCGGAAACGATGCTTTCGTGTTTCCTCTTGGCGGAACTTCAAATATAAATGGAGTTTCAACCCCTTTATATCACCCCCTGGAAATGGAAGCGCCAGCATCAACTTCTGATGAATTCACGGCCGAGTATTTTCCGACTGAACAAAGCGAGGGTTTTGTTTACGATGATTCAATTTCAGGCGTAAGTAATAGGGAATACTGGACATTCAATAGAAATGCAGGCACAAGTAATGTCAGAGTTACACTTTTCTGGAATATTAATTCCCCAAACATGGATCTGGTGGATGATTTTTGCGTTAGTCATTGGGACGGTGCAAAATGGGCCTATTCAGGCCAGGGAACTATTATAAATAATGGGAATACGGGTAGCATAAAATCATTAAATCCCCTATCCCAGGCAAACAATATATTGCTAATTGCAACAAAATACGGCATGCCCTTCATCCAATTGCAACGAAAATTAGATGGAGGCTATTTCCCTATAAAAAACACGCTTCGTGTAAAGTATCCTGAGGAATACAAAGGAATGACCAGCTCCTTAACCTATGAAATATTCAACTCCAATAGAACTTCCTTAATTAATGGAGGCTCCGATCCAAAAATTGTAAAATACGGAGATAATCGAATTTCCATAAATGTCGGAAGTCTGACAAATGGGGACTTCTATGTTCTTGAAGTAAAAAACAACAAGGGAGAAGTCTGGAAACTACGATTCAAAAAAACATAATATGAAAAAAAGAATAGTCTTGACATTTGCGGGAATAATTTCCCTGGCACTACTTTTTAGCGGATTTGCCTTATTACCCTCATCTGAAAAAATAGCTTATATAGAAAACGGGCGATTGTTTTCCGAATTCAAAATGAAAATTGAAATGGAAAATGAACTAAAAAAAACCGAATTAAAAAGGAAGGTTTCACTGGACAGTGCAAAAGTTATACTTCAAAATTACGGAATGCAGATAAGCGCAAACAAAAATCCGGGATTGGAGGAACTCAAAAGGTATGATCAAATGCGAAAGCATTATGAAAATATGGAAGAAGTTTTTTACAATCAAAATGAAGAAACAGCAACGGAATATAACAACCAAATTTGGACCCAATTAAATCAACTAATAAAGGAGTTTGCTATTGAAAACGGAATAGATATTCTTTTAGGAACAACAGGCCAGGGAAGCTTGATGTATGCCGAAAAAAAGTTTGATGCGACAGATGCCGCCATTTTAATTGTTAACGAATGATAAGAAGGAAAATGAGATTTTTTTTGATATTAAAAGGTATTGGCCTGCTTGCTCTCTCCTCTTTCTGGAGTAAGCCAAAGCATTTGGAGCCAAGGGAACTCATTAATTGGATTGAGAATCCTGAAAACGGACTAAAAAAAACCAGAGAATTCAACAATATATTGTTTTCCGTACAGCAAAAAACACCGGAATACATTGCCCTAAAAGAAGAGGGACTGGAACCCAATGAAAAATTAAAATTCCAATCTTTCATTCAAAGTCTTGGAAGTTTGGAATACTACACGCTGACTCTGGAGCATAAAGAAGGCCTTAACTTACTAAAAAATTATTCCGACAATAATGAAGCATATTCTAAAATTTTTAACTATTTCTCATTTAAGGTTCAGGAAGATCTTTTTCTTGTAAGTCAAGCAGATACCCTCCCGTGCTTAATTATCCATTCAGAAAGGAATTATGGTTTAAGTCCCGCTCTTAAAATTCATGCCGCTTTCCAAAAGCCAAAAGACTTCAGCCCGAGGGAGTTTATTTTTTATGATAAAAATTTTGGGGCAGGGAAATTAAAATTCCTTTTCCAGAACAATGACCCATCCACATATCCAAAATTGAAAGAATAACCATGCTTTCCAGAGTAAGACAAAATAAATATGTTAAGGCATTTGCCATTTATATGGCCATTAACATGCTCATCCAGATAATTAATCCCGCCACTTTAATGGCCTTAACAAGTGGCCCGAGCCAACCGGAGGTTCAGAGCTTTCAACCCGTTGGAATGTCAGATATGGTTGATCCATTCACCGGCGATTTTTCCTACAACATTCCCCTGCTGGATGTGGGTGGTTACCCTGTTAATCTTATTTATAATGCCGGAATAACCATGGACCAGGAAGCCAGTTGGGTTGGGTTAGGTTGGAATATTAATCCGGGGGTAATTACAAGAAATATGCGTGGGGTTCCGGATGATTTTAATGGCGATGAAATAAAACAGGAAAACAATTTGCGACCGGCTACCACCGTTGGTCTTAGTATTGGAGGCAACATTGAATTATTTGGGCAAGATTCTAAATGGGCTTTTGGCCTTGGTTATTCACTTGGCGTAAATTACAGCAATTATGAGGGGGTTGGATTTGAACAGACTTTAAGTCCCAAGCTTAGCTCAACAAAAAATTTAACCGAAAAAAACAATTATCATTTGGGACTAAACATCTCAGCCTCGAAAGATGGATTAAACCTGATGCCCAACATCTCGTTCGACCATAAACAAAAAGCAAAAAAAGATGGAGATTATTTACTCGGAGGCAAAATCGGGGTAACCATAAATAACAGAACAGGATTAAAATCATTAAGCTATGGAATAACAGGTGAAAAATATGTAAGTGAGAAAGAAAAGGCTGAACACAAAAAAAGCGGAAAAAAAGACGCAGAACTCTTAGGAAGCAATGGCGGATCTTCAATTAGTCTTACCCCAAACACTTATTTGCCTCAAATTCAATTTCCCAGAGTTAATAACTCAATTTCATATTCAGCAAAAACCGGTGCAGCAATTTTTGGATTTTTCAATAATTTATCATACGCTGGCTATGTTTCAACTTCAGAGCTGATGTTCAAAAAAGACATTCTCAAATCTTATGGATTTTTATATGAACAAAATGCAATGACAAATGATAAAGCAATCCTGGATTTCAACAGAGAAAAAGATAACTCATTTACAAGATCAACCACAAACTTACCGGTTATTAACCACACCTACGATGTATTCTCAATTGCAGGGGAAGGAATTGGAGGAACGTTCCGACCATTCAGAAATGATGTAGGCTATCTTTATGATCCATATTCCTTTTCACCTAGCGGTAGTGGTAACCTTGGCATGGAAATTGGGCTTTCAAGTGCGGCGCACTATGGATTTGATTTCGGCTTAAATGTTGTAAATTCCAGTTCAGGATTATGGAAAAACAAGCATAATAAATTAAAGGAAAAACTAGAGTTTCAAAATCAAAACGATAATAACCTTTACGAACCCGTATTTTTTAAACAGGCAGGTGAAAAAAATGTGGATGAAGATGCCGCAAACCCAAATGGACTCTTAAAGGAAATAGGAAGATTTGAGCCGGTTTACATTGAAATCGACAAAGGACCCGGATATCAAAGCACCACTACCGGTGACTTAAAATCCAAGTTCGGAACCACGGTTAGCAGTCCCACAGCTCCGCTAAAGCGCTTTCAAAATCCACAAAGCAGCAATTCCATCAACCGGGTAAAAAGAAACCAACCTGTTGGATACCTTAAAAAAAATGAAATTCAAAAATTTGGTGTTGAAGGTTATGAATCAGTTCATGCAAAAGGCCATCACATTGGCGAATTCAGCATTTACAGAACTGACGGGAACCGCTATGTTTATGGGATTCCTGCCTACAATACCATACAGAAAGACGTAACTTTCAATTGCACCGGAAATACCGCAGATTGCAATTCAGGACTCGTAAATTATTCCGGAACGGATGCCAGCATTCAAAACAAAAAAGGCATTGACCATTATTTCAATTCCTCCACCACCCCGCCCTACGCACACTCCTATTTGCTAACATCAGTATTGTCGGCCGATTATTCTGATGTTGATGCCATCCGCGGTCCCTCCGCCGGTGACCTCGGCTCTTACACAAAATTTAATTACGATGCTAATCCCACCGTTCAGGGAATTCAGCCCAGCATTCCCAAATACAGGTGGAGAACACCCTTTCCACAGAATAAAGCATATTATAATGAGGGATTAAAATCAGATAAGCTCGACAACAAGGGAAGTTTAGTTTATGGCGAAAAAGAACTTTGGTACATCCAGTCTATTGAAACCAAAACCCATATTGCAATTTTTCATACTTCTCCAAGAAGGGATGGCTTTGAATCGAATGGAGAAACGGGAGGAGTTGGACTGGTTTCCATGCTAAAACTGGACAGCATCAGCCTTTACTCCATTATAGATTACAAGGCGAACCCCCAAACCGCAGAATGTATTAAAAGGGTGCATTTCCGTTACGATTACTCACTTTGCCCGAATGTGCCAAACAACGACGGACAAATGATTGATGAATCCGGTAATATTTTATCGGTAAATGGGCCGCAAAATATTAACCAGGATAAGGGAAAATTAACGCTTACCAAAGTGTTCTTCACCTATCAGAAATCTCACCTTGGCAGGTTAAGCGGTTATACTTTTGATTATGGCAATACGGACCACACAGGAACCAGAGAAGCCAATCCTGCCTACAACATTAAAGGATATGATAGATGGGGCTATTACGCACCTAACAATGCCGCATCCAATTGCAACAATATTTCAAATCCATTATCGGCTGCAGAATACCCGTATACCACCCAAAACAAATCCGATGCAGACCTCTATGCAACTTCCTGGAGTTTGACCGACATTAAATTGCCTTCCGGAGGAAAAATACAAATAGATTATGAGTCTGATGACTATGCTTTTGTTCAGGACAAAGACGCTATGCAGATGTTTAAAATTACGGGGTCAGGGAATACTAAATACGATTCTCCAACAGGATCAGATGCACTCTATTCAGGGCAAAATCCATACAAATTTTTATTTTTCCAGGTTCCCTCTTCACTATCAAATATCGGAGATGTTGAATTTAAAAAACGGTTTATAAGAGATCTTATTGGATACAGGTACATGTACTTTCGTTTTTTTATGGGCCTTAAACGATCAAATCATCCCAATCAAATCGATGAATGTGATTTTGTTTCGGGTTATTGTAAAATACTGGATGCAGGAATCGAAAATGGATATGGTTGGGTAGAAGTTGAACCTGTTAGCAAAAAAGATGATAAGGGTTATGAAGACACCCAGGATTGCCATCCCATTTCTAAGGCAGCGTGGAATTTTGGAAGGACATACAACCAACGACTTATGTATAACTTCCCAGATCCTGTAAATGGAACAAGTTTGTCAAACTTAGTGAATGCCCTCGCCAATGCAAGCATAATAAATGGGATTGTTGAACTTTTCCAAAATGCAAATGGTGTGTTCCGAAGTAAAAATTATGGTCAAAAATTTGTTCAAAATAAATCATGGATCCGTCTTTATTCTCCGGAAAATAAAAAATTAGGTGGGGGCTTAAGAGTCAAAGAACTTAGGATTTATGATATGTGGGAGGATATGAGCAAAGACAAAAATGGGAACTCAACAGATGCGGGTTTTCATTACGGGCAGGTATATTCTTACAGCTTAGCCGATGGGTCATCCAGCGGAGTTGCCTCAAATGAGCCTCAGGCAGGAGGAGACGAAAATCCACTGCATCAGCCAATTTTCATTACAAACCGGCATATTTTGGCTCCGGATGAACAAAATTATGTTGAAACACCCTTCGGAGAGTCCTTTTTTCCGTCGCCAGGAGTTGGGTATTCCTACGTTACTGTAAAAAATTTACCCAGGTCGTATGGAAGTCCGATTAACAAGCAGGTAAAACGGCATGCAACCGGAAAAACGGTTAATGAATTCTACACCGCTAAAGATTTTCCTGTAAGAGTCGATTATACTCCCTTAAAACCCATTGAGCAAACAAGCAAAAAGCTTGGTAACTTATTAAATGTTTACTCAAGAAATAACATGACTGCATCGCAGGGTTACAGTATCGAACTGAATGATATGCATGGAAAACCAAAAGCACAATGGGTGTACGCAGAAGATCAAAGCGATCCCATTTCGGGTGCAAAATATATTTACAATACCTCCACCATTTCCCATACCTATTCAAATCCAATAGGATCAGGAAGTAATCAAACCATAACCCTTACCAGCCTCAACAATCTGGTGGATGTAATTTACCCCAATGGTAAAATAGATAAACGAGAAGTAGGGGTTGATGTCGATTTTGTAACTGACTTCCGAGAAATGGCAACCAAAGCCCATAGTATTGCAACACAATCCAATCTGTCGGCCTTTTTAATTGCATTTGTACCTGTAGCCGTTCCTACAATTTTGCCTTCCTACAGCTCCGAAAACACCCGGTTCAGGTCTGCCGTAACAACCAAGGTGATTAACCGTTACGGGATCTTGCGTGAAACCATCGCCTTCGATTTGGGATCCGAGGTAAGTACTGAAAACCTTGGCTGGGACGCAGAAACCGGTGAAGTAATCCTTACTAAAACCAAAAATAATTTCAACGACCCCATTTACAATTTTACTTACCCTGCCCATTGGGCTTATAACCGAATGGGTCCTGCCTACCAAAATCTCGGTTACATAATGGGTCCAGTGACCATAAATTCAAATTCCTCGGTGGGAAACACAAGTCCCTGCTACCTGGTTAAAGGTGATGAAGTGAAGGTTTTTAAAAAATATCCTTTAGGTGGAAACTATACTCTCGGAAAGGCATGGGTTTGGGATACGGATGACGATATTACCAATGGTTTTTATCTCATAGATAAATGGGGAAAAGAATATACAACTTCCAGTATTACCGGGGCATATTTAGAGGTAATGCGATCCGGAAGAAGGAATATGCAAACCTCCCCTATTGGCACTATTACATCTTTATCAAACCCTATTGTTGCCAACACCTCTGGACCGGAACCCTTTAAAATTGATTTTACAGCAAATACAAAAATTATAAATACATCCATGACTGAATTTTCCGAAAAATGGGGAACCTCCTGCAATGAAAATTTAAAATGGAATGGAGATTCCTGCCGCTGCGAAACCGAAACAAACACCCTAAATCAATGGAATTCAGTTTTCCAATATTTATTTAGTAATAATGGGTTTTGCAGTCAAAGCTTCCCGGTTCCTGCCTATTTCTTTCCTGAAATCACCGAAAATTGTGGCTATACCAATTTACAACATGTAAATTGGGAGGTTCAAAATTCCCTTTGCACCCTTACCTCCGGAAATCCCAATGGGTATGAAGTTTACCTGAACCCCATTTGTGTGCCGGGTTGCACCGGTAATTGTCCGATAGGCCAAAATTACATGGATTGTGGATTTGATTTTGCAGCCTTAAATCAAAATTTGCAGGCCCTTCAAACACTACCAGATAATCTAACCTGGGGAAATCTAACATCCCTCCAAATTATAGGAGTTTTCCCTTCCTCGTGCGAATTGGAGAATATTAATTCGGCTCTTGCTGTTGGAACTTTTATTACCAATGAAAACATTGCTGTTCAAATCATGGTTAGAATAACTTCTGATTGCTATACTTTTGGAAAATGCGGAGTCCAGCCGCCTTGTGTTGCGCTGTCAGGCAGTATTATAAATCCATTCGTTTCCAACATGCGGGGTGTTTGGCGCCCTAAAAAATCATGGCTTTACCAAACAGAACGGACCCAGGATCTCGTTGCCAGCAAAATTTATGTTCGAACCGATGGCACTTATCAGAATTTCAATAAATTCTGGAATGAGCCTGTAGGTTCATCGCCCGAATGGACAAAAAATACTTCAAACTGGACCTGGGCTTCTGAAGTAACACAATTTAGTCCGTTTGGATTTGAACTCGAAAACAAAGATGCCCTAAATATTCACTCGGCTGCCATTTATGGCTATGCGAACACATTGCCTAAAGCGGTTTCTTCCAATTCACAAACGAATCAAATTGCATTTGATGGCTTCGAGGATTACGACTTTATAGTGAATAACGGGTGCTGTCCCGGGCCATTTGACTTTTATTCATACGCTAACCTTAGAACAACCGAATTTGCGCACACCGGAAGATACAGCATGAAATTAACCGGTGGAGGTGCAAATTCAATCAATACAACCCGTCCATTAATTACCGGAACCTGCACCACTGCCGTGGACGATATGCCTTTTACCGTAAAACCCTGTGATATTATCAATCCTTTCGGACCACACACTACGAATCTTCCAACCGCCGGAATGGAGTATGTAATTTCTTATTGGGTCAAAGAAAGCACCCCAAACAATCAGAGGATTTTTGATTACACGGCAACTCAGTGCTCAATTGTTGTAAACAGCATCAACAAGACGTTAACCACACAGAAAGGTGACATTATTGATGGATGGCAGCGGGTGGAGCACAAATTCAACATATTGCCCACCGACGTGGGAAACATCGAAGTAGTGTTCAATTTTACCGGGCAGGCAGGAAATGCTGCCTATTTAGATGATATCAGGATTCAACCTTTCAAAAGCAGCATGAAGTCATTTGTTTACGATCCCATTTCGTTACGGCTTTGGGCTGAACTGGACGAAAGAAATTTTGCAACCTTTTACGAATACGACAACGAGGGCACACTTCTCAGAATTAAAAAAGAAACAGAAAAGGGAATAATGACCATCCAGGAATCCAGAAATAATTTTTCCAAATAAATTATGACAAAACGAATAATTCAATCTATTATAACAGGACTAACAGTTTTCCTTTTCCCCTCCTATACACCCATAGACGAGGCCAAAAATGAACTTGTAATCCTAATTGATGCCGTAAAGAAAGCAGATAATCAGCGGGCAGGAATCTCCATGAATGCCTATTATAAATTATTCGAAAATCATTCTACAACCAAACTGGAAGATGCACATAAAGGCTATTACTCCAAAATGGGAAAGGAAAACTTTAAATTGGATCTGTATGGAACAACCACTATCCGGAATAAAGAGTTTTTATTCATAAAAGATGATTCCAATCAGGTTATTATAATTTCCAGGGCAGAAAAAAACCACATAAAAGACCCAAAAGGAGATTGCGAAAAATTTCTTAAAAAAGCCACCGAAATCAGGAAACTTGAAAACACTTTTTTCGGAATCGGATTTGCTATCACCTACAAAAATCCTGAAGGTGACAACGAAAAATTTGAAATGTACATTGACCCAATTAAAAAAAACATAACCCGTCTTGTTTTTTATTATCACCAGCCTTTAATGTACGACTCGCAAACCGGTACTTATCAAAGAAAAAAACCAAGACTTGAAATAAATTACGCTGAAATAATTCATAATCCGGATTTTCCAAAGGACGAATTTTCTTTCTCCAAAATTCTATCCAGGGATAAAAACGGAAAATGGACCATTAAGGCTCCATATTCGGAATATGAACTGGTTGATCAAACAGATTTTAAATTAAACTGAGAATTCATGCAAGGCTCAATCCAAAGAATTTTTTCAGGGCTATTCTTAATCGTGGCTCTAAATTTTCATGCAACCGCCGCAGTAGAGGCAGTTTCCATGATAAGGATCGGTAATCAGGTAAGTCTTGGGGCCCAGGTTGCCCTTCAGGATTATCAATACTCCTATATGAATGGTAACCCTCAAAATGTTTGGCCCTTCGAAAATGCATCTGCAAATGCATGGCTTGAAGCAGGCGTTGATCATGGAAGCCTTAATTATGTATCTACACCCTATGATATCTTATTAATATTCGATGTTAAATATTGGACCTGGAATGGAACAACCTTTGTTCAAACTAATCAAAATTGCACCCTAAATGTAAAATACAACAGCCTTGCAAACACAATTGATGTAGACCGGAAACGAGAAATGTTCCCGGGGGCTCACAGATTATCCGCCAAATTAATTAATTGGATTTATCAAAGCTCACAATCTCCTCCTCAATCACTCCCCCCAAACATTTATTTTGAAGGGAATGTTACCGTTAAACGGTTTCACAAGTTTGACGAAACCATCACACCACCTTCGAACAGCATTTCGCATACCCAAATTGACCTTGACGGCGATGCAGTTTATGATGAACTGGAAATAAACTGGGGGTTTATACAAGGTGCTGAAGAATATGACCTGGAATGGACCTTTATCAATAACTATAGTGTAAACGGATACTCCTCACCCCTGAATGCTTCGGATATTCTCTTTAATGAGATTGAGTTTCAAAGAAATTGTACCCGTATTCGAACCTCTGAACAATTTTACAGGATTCCTTTGATAATGGATAGGGGATTTCTGATTTACAGAGTTCGAGGAATTGGAAGAGGAGGCCCGGCATCCGGTGACTTCTCCAAGGTAATTCCGGGAAAATGGTCCACGGACGGAATTCAACTAACTACCATTAACAACTTTCCACATAAATATACCGTTGGTTACAGTTATTCCAATCCAACGGTAACCGGGGGGCATGAAAATCGTAAAAACTGGCAGGTTACAACAACTTTTGCCGAAGATGGCAAAAAGAAAGAAGTAATATCATATTTTGACGGTTCGCTTAGAAATCGTCAAACCGTTACACGAATCAATACTGACAACCATGCCATCGTAGGTGAAACAATTTATGACCATCAGGGCCGAGGAGCGGTTCAGGTGCTTCCCGCCCCTACAGACAATAGCGTGTTAAAGTTTTACCCGGATTTTAATGTCTCGGGCACAACCGTAAATTACAACCGCCTCGATTTTGATTTAGATAACACCTCAGGAAATTGCATGGTAACAACCAATCCCATGGATTCAATTTCCGGGGCCTATCATTATTACTCTTCATTAAATCCGATCAATTTCCAGGGAAACAATTATATACCCAATTCAAAGGGTTTTCCTTTTACGCTCATCGAATATGAACCTGATAATACCGGAAGAATCCGAGCCCAAACAGGGGTTGGAAAGGAGCACAAACTTGGTTCAGGTCATGAAACCAAATATTTTTATGGCCAGCCCGAACAGGAACAACTCGATCGCTTATTTGGAGTTGAGGTAGGCTTTTCCCAGCATTACAAAAAAAACATGGTTGTTGACGCAAACGGGCAGGTTAGTGTATCCTATCTTGATATGATGGGAAGGGTAATTGCCACCTCACTGGCCGGAGACCCTGCTAACCTGAATCTTGATCCTTTAGTTAATCCTATATCGCTTAATTCCCTTTATTCGGAAAGTGTAACCAACATGAATGTTGACTTGCTAAACAAGCAGTATCCCGGAGATCCGGACAAATATTGGGATAACAATATTCTATCTTTTGACACCCTGAAGCTTTCTTATAACTCGCAAAAGGTGGTGCCAACGGCAGGTGATTATCTTTTTAATTATACGCTTTCCAATTCAAAGTTTACAGATTCATGCATCGGAATCAATTGCTTCCCGGCGGTCTATGACCTTTCCATATCTGTCAAGGACCAATGCGGAACTGAAATGCTAAATACCCCCATAAACACCACCATAAACGCCTTGGGTGGAAACCCGCCAAACTATACATACACTTGTCAAAACACGAATTATTCCTCTGGCACCCTGACTGCGGCGAATCTTCCCATCGGATCCTATTCAGTTACTAAAAATCTGAAGGTCAATCAAACGGCCCTTGACTTTTTTGCCGAGGAATATGTAAAACTTGCGGATACAAATACCTGCCTGTTAACCAAGCATGATTTTTATCTTGAAAATCTTAACAACTTCTTAAATCAAAGTGATTGTGACTATTCCTGTGCCGATTGCGTTTCAAACCTCATTGCAACCCTTGGCGACAGTACAACTTACTTTGAGAACCCTGTTAATCCCATAAAAAAAGCCGAATGGTATGCCCTTTACAACGAATGCATCGAACCTTGCGAACCGGTGAGTTTTTGCCAAAATCAATTTAAAGCCCTACTCGAGGATGTTAGTCCAAATGGACAGTATGGGAAAATACCCTCAATTTCAAGCGGAAACGAAATGATTCTTTCCGTCTTTAACACTTCAAATCAACTTCAAAATTACAACTACGGCATCTCACCAAACTGGACAAATCCAAGTCCGGATTACGTTGACGATCTTGGTCAGCCAAGCTATATTGGCCTTACATCAATGGGAAATGGTGTTTATTCGCCGGAAGTAATTACCGGCGCAACCATTATTTCCATTAACGGACAACCGCATTGCAAACCCAATGAGCTTAAACATGTTTCAGATTTCTTATCCCGATGGAAAAACTCATGGGCTAATTCATTGGTAAAATATCACCCGGAATATCCTTATTATCAATTTTGTGACCCACTTTCCAAAAAACGTTGTGGTGAAAATTACACCAGTGATGATTTTGAATACGCATTTCAAACCATAATAACCTGGGCTGGAGCCAAATCAGCAACTCTTGGAAATTATACAACACCGGTTAATATTACAGACAGCTTGTCAAATATTTTATCGTTAGATCCATTATTTAATTGCTCAACTTCTTACGGTGGAAGCAGCGGTTTAATAAACTCAACCACCGGGCAGTCCTACCATGCCATGATGACCGGAATCATGAATAACTATAAAAATGGCATGAGTATGAAAACTTTTGCGGCCTTTTCAGCCAATTGCGGAACCTGGTATGGAAATAATCCAACAAGTTGCCCGGGGTATAACTCGGGATATGGGTCCGGAACGACGACCATTAAAAATGCAACCTGGAATTTCTTCAGATCCTTTTATTTAAGTGAGCGCCAAAAAATCCTTCAGATCATGGCGGATGATGAGATGAATAAATTGGCCCTCAATAATAACTCCGCAGGATTTTGTGGCTGCATTGGAGAACAAGATTTCAATCCCTTTGTTCCGCCCCATGAGGCTCCAAAAAATTACGCTATTCCCTGGAGTAATTCCGCAGCCTTAATTTCTACCCAAACTTGCACCTACTCCAAAATTGGATATTTTTCATCGAAAGACCGGAGGTATGGGTTTGCCAAAATTGCACCGCCTGATTTCAATGCCATAGTTGCACTTACAGAATATCAAAGCTATCTTCAAACAGGGCTTTGTCCCCTGGCCATTAATCTAAAAAACTTATTGGAAGAAGCCGCTACAGGAGGATGGCTAACTACCACAACTCCTGCAAAAGCCTTATTTGGAATAAACTCCTTCTCCTCACTCCTATATACCACAATTACGGGAATGAATCCGAATAATAATGCCTATCCTAACAACCTAACCTACTCAACCTCAGTTTCAAACTCTACTTTAAATATTTCATTTGCCGGCTCTCTTCAAAACACTTGTACACTTGTACCTCATCTTACCCTCACCCTGCCCAACACTACAAATACCTGGGCAGGATATGGCTCATCCTGGTACATCAACCGGATTGTGGCAATTTCTGTTTCCGGTTCTAACTCGTTTAAAATAAAAATTGAAGCAGACAATGACAATAACCCTAATAACAATAACAGTTATTATCTGGTTCTTACCGGAACAACAAGTACCTGTTTCAATCTTACCGGCTGCTCAGGAAATTTTGCAACATCAGAATGTAAACCAAGCCGGGAGCTTCTTGACTTGCAGGAACTTATGAATATGTTATCTGCCAACGGGGTTTTAAACACCACTACCGGTCAGAATATTTCCAGCACAGCACCATATAACATTCCTTTCCTTAGAATTTTACGGTCTTATCTTCCATACAACACTACTACCAATTGGAAATGGAAATGGGATGGAACTTCAAAATATCTAATTTATGATGGGGATGCGAGCCCCGCTTTCCCAAACGATTACTTAGAAATTGTTTTTTCAGCGGGACAAATTACCGGAACGAATCCTGTTTTTACAAATGCAAACCACATAACTCCGGGAACTTACAATTTTTCAATGGATGTATCTACCATGTCACAAGGCATGAATGGCTACATTAAAGATTGCAGCTCAGGCCCTGTTTGCAATTTCATTAATTCGGGTGATTGTGGCTATCCGACCGGAAGAGATTGCGAATCATCAACCGCACAATTTAAAACCGGATTGCTCAATTTATTGAACTCCTTTGTTCAATACAATGTTAGTGCCGTCCGGGAACCCAATAACTCTTCCGGAAACAACAAGCATATATTATCCGGAACACCCTATTTCAACCAGGCTATGCACAATTACCTTGCGGTAACCGGAAATGAAACCTTTGCGGCCAATGGCACCATTTCATCTACCTTATTCAACATTCCCATAATTGATAAGAACAACAGTTCTTCACCGGTTTTTTGCACCGTGGAATTGTTTCCTTTAAACTCTTATCAGTCTTCGACCGATTTCACTAACATAGTTTCCTTCTCTAACCTGATGGCCGATTTAAATGTCCTGCACCATGGCCAAAATTTTGAATTCACCGTATTTGCCCACATGGGCGGGGAAACAGCATATCTCAGAGGTCGGAGTTGCTTTCCGATTTCGAATTGTGACAACTGTACACCGGAACCTAATTCCATTCCGGATTGCGATACAGAATATAGCGCATATGTTTCCTACCTGACAAATCTGAACATTCATAACGACAGCGGCTTTTACTACACAAGTTCGAAGTTTTGTCGTCTGGCCCTTGAAAATTGCAGAGAGGAATACACAAATTATTTAACCAGCCTAAACATCACCAGCAATACCCACAACGCCTATATCAGCCTGGAAGAGTTTTGCCAGGGCAATTTGGGCTATTGCGCTACCTCGTACGACGATTTTTATAATTCAATTTCCAGCCACCTAAGTCAACACCCTCACTTGTTTGTTTCCCTTAAGGATTTTTGCAAAAATGGCTGGGGTGGAAATTGCGTATCGGGTTACACCTCCTATATAAATAGTATCAACTGGTCCAATCCCCCGTCAACTATTCATACTATTCTGGATCACTGTCAGGATTTTCCACTAGAAATCCCTTGCAGGCCCACGCCGATTGTTTGCCCCTTTCCTCCCATTGACCAACCTGAAATAGATCCCTGCGAACAATATATTGAAAACATTGCCATGGCAAATGCAACGGCACAGTATAACCAATATATCGAAAGTGTAAAGGAAAAATTCAAGAGTGATTATAAAAAATTCTGCATGCTCAATGCCATTGAGACCTTTAATATGACCTATGACGATGCAGAATATCATTTCACCCTTTACTATTATGATCAGGGGGGCAACCTGGTTCGAACCGTTCCCCCTTCCGGGGTTAAAAAAATTGATTTAATGGCGGACCTTGTTACCCCTAACAGTATATTAGATGGACAAGACATCAAGAATGGTCGAATTGCGGGAGCCAGAACCACTCAACCGTCGCATACATTTTTGACAACCTACAAATACAACTCATTAAATCAGCTTGTTCAACAAAGCACTCCGGATGGCGGAACAACTAAATTTTGGTACGATGATCTTGGACGCCTTGTTGTAAGTCAGAACGCAAAACAGGCGGCCACCTCAAACTGGGGAAGCCCCGATTATCCCAACAATTATGAAGTTTACAGTTATACCCTATATGACCCCTTGGGAAGAATTTTTGAAGTTGGGCAATACCAGCATAATTCCGGAAGCCCAATGACGGAAACCATAGCAAAAAATCCATCCCAACTAAGCACCTGGTTATCTTCAGGAGCAAAACGCGAGATAACAAAAACATTTTATGACGACGACAGTCAGATTACATTTTCCCCCAACCCCTTTGGAAGTGCAGGTCAGGAGAATTTAAGAAACAGGGTAGCATCCGTTACCTATCAAAAAACCTATACAAGTAGCGCAAGTACATTTGATCATGGCACTCACTACAGTTATGATATTCATGGAAATGTTAAAGGGTTGGTTCAGGATAATCAGGAAATGGCAAATCAATTTTCAAGTTTGTCCGGAGAACAATACAAGTTTGTGGCTTATAAATTTGATTTAATCAGCGGAAAGGTAAATGAAGTGCAATATCAGCCCGGAAAAGCCGATCAGTTCTTTCACCGATATGGTTACGATGGAGACAACCGCATTACCTTTGTAGAAACAAGCAGTGACAATGCCTTTTGGATTCAGGATGCCAAGTACTTTTATTATCCGCACGGGCCACTTGCGAGGGTTGAATTAGGCAAAAATAAGGTTCAGGGTTTGGACTATGCCTACACACTTCACGGATGGATAAAAGGGGTGAATAGCGGAACTTTGAATGAAACAAGAGACATGGGCCAGGACGGAAACAACAATCAGGTTAATCTTAACTCTTATGTAGGAAGAGACGAAGCGGGATACACCCTCCATTATTATGATGGAGATTATCTCGCGAATGGAATTGTGGCGGGGAATCTATCCACAGCCACAAATTTCGTAATCAACCAGCCGGCGAACGCTGACTTTGGAAACACGAATTACTCAAAAAATCTGTATAACGGGAACATCAGGCAGATGGTAACTGCAATCAGAGAATTTATGAAAAACGGTGCAAAACCCTTAGGTAATGCTTATCGTTATGACCAATTAAACCGGATTACCCATAAACAGGTGTTCGATAATGCAGATATGCAAAACAATGCCTGGGGCAATACCAGCCAAAACTTGCAGGATTATAAGGAAAGCTTTGCCTACGATGGTAACGGAAACATACTCGAGCTTTCGAGAAACGGGTATGGGCAAAATATTAATATGGACTTCTTAAACTACTATTATGTTGACCCAAGTGGAAGCAATGGAGTTTATTCTCCGCAAAACAGTCCCGCATCGTTAACAGCAACAAACAAGTTGGCCTATGTAACAGACATCCATAGCGGAACGGTGTACACCGATGATATTGAGGCGGGGATGTCAACAACGCCGCATAATTATCAATATGATGAAATCGGAAACTTAGTGAAAGACCTATCTGAAGAAATTAATAAAATTTCATGGACCGTTTATGGCAAAATTGGAAAGATTGACCGTACCGGGGGTAGTAACAAGGCGGATATGGAATTCCGGTATGATGCCATGGGGAATCGTATAGCCAAGGTAGTAAAACCCCGTTCAGGGGGTAACCCGGGACCCTCCTCGGACCATGTTTACACCTATTATGTGCGTGATGCTCAGGGGAATGTGTTGGC
>ERZ869936.598-NODE-598-length-32336-cov-14.062576_pt1 | contig 32336 bp, 25 predicted proteins | sample MGYA00520876_ERZ869936 | MGnify/ENA primary metagenome ERZ869936 (study PRJEB32218, sample SAMN09650985) | biofilter metagenome | isolation source: enrty point of leading RO module | place: Saudi Arabia: Thuwal, RO plant located on Red Sea | collected 2016-02-17 ... | reverse complement strand
GCGAGCAGACGAAGACCTCACAGGCCCATCATCGCCTGCTTCACGACGCACCATGCCACGTAGGATAGCCGACATGCGCCGCGCGCTCCGCACGTCTCGTCCCCTCCTCGCCACCCTCTGCCCCACCGCCTCGTGGCGCGCTGCGCCGAGGGCCGCCTGCAGACGACCCGTCGCGAGCGGCGCGACTCCAGACGGTCCGTGGCGGACCTCCGCCGGCTGAGCCATGTCGTTCAAGATCGCCTTCATCGGCTCGCACGGAGTCGGCAAGACGACCCTCGTCTACGGCCTGGCGGCGCGGCTCAAGGCGCGCGACTTCTCGCTCGAGGTGGTCGTCGAGGTGGCGCGGCGCTGCCCGCTGCCGCTCAACCAGGAGACCTCGCTGGCGGCGCAGTCGTGGATCCTGCACACCCAGATCGCCGACGAGCTCGCCGCCGCGGCGCGCTACCCGCTGGTGCTCTGCGACCGCAGCGTGCTCGACAACTACGCCTACCTGCTGCTGGCCAGCGGACCACGGCGTGAGGTCGAGACCCTGATCGAATGCTGGCTGGACACCTACGACCTGCTGGTGCACGTCCCGATCGTCAGCGACGACGTGCTGCCCGACGGGGTGCGCTCGACCGATCGAGGCTTCCGGCAGGCGGTCGAGAGGCGGCTGCAGGACGAGCTCTCGCGCCGACGACTCGAGCATCTCCGCCTCGACAGCGAGGGCCGTGACGCGTGGCTCGACCAGGTCGAGGCCGAGGTGCTGCAACGCCTCAACCCGGCGCAGCTGCGGCTGCTGGGGGAGTGAGCGGAGGGCCCGGGGGCCCGGGGGGGGTGGGGGGGGGGGGGGGGGGTGGGGGTTGGGGGGTTGGGGGGTGGGGGTTAGGGGGTTAGGGGTTAGGGGTTAGGTCGTGAATCTCGCAGTCAGGAGAACTGAAAGACTCCGGCGGTGGGACCCTTGATCGGCGAGATACCTGCCCTCGAGACCCCGACTCCCTCTCGGTTGCCTCGAGGCGCCGCCTCGTCCCCTTTTGTCTCTTGATCTCCCTGAACCTCTGAACACCGCTACCCCCTGACCTTCAACCCCTGACCCCGAACCCCTGACCCCCAACCCTGACCCCCAACCCCTGACCCCCAACCCCTGGTCGCCATGCTCCTCCACGCCTCCCAACGCGCCGCCCGCCGTGCCCGCGGCTTCGCCGTCTTCCTCTTCGTCAACTGGATCGTGATGGGCTGGTACGTGCTGCGCGCGCCGAGTGGCGTCGTCGGCGCGATGGCCTTCGTGCTCGGCATCGTCTGCCTGCTGGCGGCGCTCGGCCAGATGCGTGGCATGCGCGACGCCGGGCGGCTGCCGCTGGTCGAGATCGACGGCGACGTGCTGCGCTTCCGGCGCTTCACGGCCCGTGCCCAGAGCGAGGTCCGTTTCGACGAGCTGCGGCCCGACGTCGAGGTCGACCGCTCCCACCTGCAGGTGACGACCCGCGGCGGCGAGGTGCACGAGTTGCCGTGGCTTGCCCTCGAGGAGGAGGATCGCAAGACTCTGGAAGATGCGCTGAGGAGCCGGCTCGAACCGGACTCGGCGGCGCGCCGCGACGGCCGCGCCCGCGGCGAGGACGACGACGCCGGGACAGGCGATCACGGCGATCAGGGCGATCCAGAGAGCGAGGACCCCCCATGAGCAGCAGCCCCCCGACCCGCGACGCCGAGGCGCAGGCCGCCACCGGCGAGCACACCACCGACTCCGACAGCCGGCGCGGCGTCGATCTGCAGCAGCACTTCGCCGGCCCGATGGGCAACTGCCTCTACGTCGTCGGCGATCGCTCGAGCCAGCAGGCCTTCCTCGTCGACCCCGCCTTCGAGCCGCTCGAGCTGCACCGCAAGGCGACCGGCGCCGGCTACGACGTCGTCGGTGTGATCCTCACCCACACCCACCAGGATCACGTCGGCGGTGAGCTCTTCGGGATGCAGATCCCCGGCGTGCGCGAGCTGCTCGCCGAGCACCCCGACCTGCCGGTGCACGTGCACGAGGCCGAGGCGCGACGGCTGGTCGAGCTCACCGGCATCGCCGAAGCGAACGTGCGGGTGCTGATCGACGAGCAGACGCTACGGCTCGGCGAGCTCGACATCCGCTGCATCCACTGTCCCGGCCATTCGCCGGGCGGCGTCTCCTTCCTCACCGAGGGCCAGCTGATCGCCGGCGACACCCTGTTCGTGCAGGGAGTCGGCCGCGTCGACCTGCCGGGCTCGGATCCCGACGCGCTCTTCTACTCGCTGCGACGGCTGATCGAGCTGCCGCCCGAGACGCGGGTCTTCCCAGGACACCGCACCGGCGAGGACGCCAGCTCGACGATCGGGCGTGAGATCCGCCTCAACCCGTACCTGCGGCCGAAGACCGTCGAGCAGTGGCGGATGATGATGGGAGTCTTCTGAGGGTAGGGCCTCGCTGGACGGCACCGGGGCGATCGCTCAGAGCAGCACCGAGTCGACGCCCATCGCCGTCTCGCTGAGGGTGCGCGGCGCCACCCGTCTGGAGGCCAGCCGCACCGCGGGTCGCGCCAGCCTCAGCAGCCTCAGCGTCACCACCCGGTCGAGCCACCGGTAGCCGCGCTCGCGCCGCAGCAGCAGCCCCATCGCCCGCCGCACCTGGCCGCTCTTCCAGCGCACCGGGCGGAAGTCGAGGTGGATCTGGTAGCGCTCGCCGGCAGCGCCGCCGTAGCGGGTCTCGTAGCGGGCGCGCAGCCGCTCGAGGCGGCGCGCGATCTCGGGTCGGTACTCGCGGAAGTAGTAGCGCCGCGCCACCGCCAGGATCTCGAAGGTGTCGAGCATGAAGACCAGATCCTCCACCGGCGCGCCGGCCTCGGGCGCCAGATCGATCATCCGGCGGATCGCGGCGAGGCCCTGGTCGCCCTCGTAGATCGCCCGCTCGCCGTCGCGGACCAGGGCCCTGAGCAGCTGGCGCACCGTGTGGTTCACCAGCACGTTGTCCCAGAACACCGAGATCAGTGGCGGCATGCGCAGGCGGCGGAAGAAGAGCTTCTGCTCGGCGAACTCGCGCAGGTACAGCAGGTCCAGGATCGCCGCCTCGCCGTAACGCAGCAGCTCGGCGAGCGCCGCGGCCCGGCGCGCCGAGCCCTCGGTTCCACGCCGGGCGCAGAAGGAGCGCAGGGCCTCGGCGACGCTCTCGCCGCGCCCGAAGATCGCCATGCAGGTCTCGACGTTGAGCTCGATCCAGAACGACTCGTCGCCGACGTAGGTGAGCCGTCGGAAGCGCGACCAGCCACCGGTCTGGCACCACACCGAGAAACCGACCAGATTCTCGGCCGCCGCGAGCTGGGCACGGTGCTCCTCGTGCAGCCAGCCGACGAACGACGGGTACTCGCCGAACCCTTCGTACTCGCGCCGCGCCTGCAGCTCGAGGATCTTCTTGTGACCGCTGCGGAAGAAGTGCGCGTTGAGCGGCAGGTAGCGGAAGAAGTCCGACTCGCCATACTTCATCGACAGCACGAGGGCGTCGCTGTCGAGGCCGGCGAAGGTGCTGCGGAAGGTGCCGCGGTGCCAGATCAGGTCACCGAGGTGGTAGGCGCCGACGCTCCAGGTGCGCACGATGAGCAGCCGCCCACGGTCCTCGAAGGTCGGCAGCAGCCTCTCGATCAGTCCCCGCAGATGGCGCGGAGAGCGCAGCACCAGCCGGCTGCGGAACTCACCCTGGACGTCGACACCATCCGATTCGCCGACCCGCAGGATGATGCCGTCGATCTGGGGATAGTCGTCGAGCAGGGTGCCGCAGGCGTCGCGCAGCCAACGCCCGATCCGGCGCGGCCTGCGCCCGAGCTCGCGCTCGAGCTCGGGCGTGTAGGAGAGCACGTCCGAGGTCAGCAGGATGCGCAGGCCGTAGTGCTCGGCGATCTCGAACAGCCGCGCGAAGTGGCGTCGGTAGGCGGCGATCCTCCGCCGCAGCGCGGGCCTGTAACCCGGCCAGTCGTAGAGGTGGGCGAGGTCGTCGAGGGTCAGGTGGGTGAAGCCGAGGGACGCGGCGCGTTCGGCGAAGCGGCTGAACTGGTGGACCACGACCTCGAGAGCCTCCTCGTCGAGCCCCGACCCGTCGACGCCGCCGCCCTCGCCGTCGGCGCCGAGCTCGAAGCGCCAGAAGGGGATCTTCGACCAGTTGATGCGGCCCCTGGGGTGGCCGACGAAGAACGGGCCGATACCGTCGAGGATGCGCAGCGGCAGGTTCAAGGGGCCCTTCTCGAAGCTCGCGACACCAGGATCGTGGCCAAACCCGCCCCGAGCCGCGTCCGGTCCGAGACTGCCATGCCGTCGGCCCACCGCGGTCGGCGATGCAGGCAGCCCGGCCTCACCGCGACGCGGTCACCAGCTCGTCGCGCTTGGCCGCATCCACCGAGAACGCGAACCGGCGCAGGCGCTCCATCTCCTTCGGAGACACGTCCGGCTCCGTCCGGCGCGGTCCGCGCACCGATTCGAGCAGCGACGCCAGCACCTGCGACCACTGGTGCTGCTGGGCGCTGATCTCCGCCCTCCGTCCCATCTGGCGACGCCGCTCGTCGTCTTCGAGCAGAGCGCGGATCGCGGCCGCCAGCGGCCCGGGCGCCGAGCAGTCGACGACCTCGCCGGTCTCACCGGCGACCACCAGCTCGCGAGGGCCTCCGACGGTCGAGACGATGGTCGGCAGACCGGAGGCCTGCGCCTCGAGCACCACGTTGCCGAAGGTGTCGGTCTCGCTGGGGAAGACGAAGAGATCGGCGCTGGCGTAGGCGACCGCGAGCGCCTGGCCGTCGAGGAAGCCGGTGAAGCGGATCCGGTCGTCGCGACGGAAGCGCTCCTGGAGACGGCCGCGGTCGGGCCCGTCGCCGATCAGATAGAGCTCGGCACCGCACTCCTCCCCGAGGCGCGTGAACTCCTCGCACAGCAGCGCCAGGTTCTTCTCCTCCGACAGCCGGCCGACGTAGATCACCCTCGTGCAGTCGCCGCGCGGCGAGAAGCGCCTCCAGAAGCTCTCCGAGCGCTTCTCGGAGCGGAATCTGTCGACGTCGACGCCGCGGCGCAGGATCTCGAGCTGCTGCGGTCGGAAGCCGGCGGCGAGCAGCTCCTGGCGATAGGCCTCGCTGGGCACCAGCACCAGGTCCATCTGCTCGTAGAACCAGCGCATGAAGCTCCAGGTGACATCGACCAGGCCCTCGTTCTGGGTGTAGTGGCGCACGTAGGCCGGGAAGTCGGTGTGGTAGATGCCGACCGTGCGCAGGCCGAGAAGTCGTGCGGCGAGCAACGCCAGCAGGCCCATCGGGCCGGGAGTGGAGATCAGCAGCTCGGAGTAGTCCTGCCTCTCGATGTGCTCGAGCACCTCGAGGAACGGCGGGAAGGCCATTCGCTGCAGCTCGTACTCGGGCACCGAGAAGGCCCCGATGGGCTGGAAGTTGGTGCGCCAGGAGAAGAGAGGCCCTCCGGCTTCGCAGCTGAGCACTTCCAGATTCTCGCCCGCGGCAGCCGCCTCGGCGCCGAGGATCTGGATCATCTTGGCGACGCCGTTGACGTCGCTGAAGGTGTCGGTGACCCAGCCGGTGCCGCCGCGCTTGAAGCGGTACCAGCTCGAGCAGGGGAAGTGGCCGGCGACGTCCTGCAGGAAGGTCTCGTCCTTGTGCTGGGTGGAGAACGACGCCAGGTAGGGAGCGATCCCGAGCGCCACCGGCGCCAACGAGGCGAAGTTCTGCAGCGCGTCGAAGATCCTGCCGTCACGCAGGTTCTCGAGCAGGCGCTCGACGAAGCCGAAGCCGACCAGGTGCGCCAGGCGCGAGGCGCGCTCGAAGGTCAGCGCGTCCTGGCTGGCGCTGCGATCGCGCTCCTTCTCCTCCATCTCGCGCGCCAGGCTGGCGAGGTCCTGCAGCAGCCGCGCCTCGGTCTCGTTGAAGCGGCGACGGCTGGTGGCGCGGCCGATGGCTCCGCGCACCTTCTGGCCGACGCCCACCTGACGCCGCTCCGCGGTGCCCACCAGGCGCTCGAAGATCTCACCGATCAGGTCCGGCCCGCCGCGCGAGGTCTCGCCGAAACGCTCGCGGTAGTACTGGTAGCCGATGACGTAGAAGCTGTGGGCCAGGCGCAGACTCGTGCCCGCCCTGCCGCCGAGGTCGTGGTGACCGCTGCGCAGGTGGGCGAGGAACTCCCCGAGGTCGGCGGCCGACGGCGTCGCGGTGTAGGCGCTGCCGACGTACATGCCGCTGTGGTCGTCCGATCCACCGGTGAATCGCTTGTTCCACGGCTCGGGCCCGTGCGGCTCGATGCCGTGGCGCTCCGCGGCGCGGTCGATCCACTCCGGCGTCAGGTTGCGGAAGATCACGTTGACCAGCTGGCTGGCGCGACGGTCGCGCGATCCGTTGAGCCCCTCGAAAGTGTTGAACAGCAGCAGCAGCTTCTCGACGTGCAGCGGAGTCAGCCTGCGGTTGACGCGGAAGAACGGGTGCGCCACCGAGTGCAGGATGCCTTCGCGCAGCACGTAGTCCCGCAGCTCGTAGATGTCGGGGCGCAGCTCCTCGATCATCCGGAACTGCTCCTCGTCGATCGCGGTGACCAGGAAGTGCACCTTGCAGCCGTCTTCCGGGAAGTACGTCGTCACCTCGTTGGAGATGAAGGCGTCGTCGAAGTGGGCGATCTCGAGCGCCCCCTCGATGCAGTTGTGGTCCGAGATGGTCACGAAGTCCATGCCGGCGGCTTTGGCACGGCGGTAGACCTCGAGCGGTTCGACGAAACACTCGGGGGCGCCGATGCGGCGGAGGATCCACTCGCTCGGCCGATCCGAGTACTTGCTGTGCACGTGCAGGTCGGCTTTGGCTCCGATCACCGTAAACTCCTCTTGTTTCTGGAGTTACGGTGGCAGCCCGGAGCCCCGCCGGGGATGAAGCCTCGGTGAGCGAAGCGTGAGGCTTCTCCTGTGCGCTTCTTCACGGGAAGCGCAGTCTCGCCCCTCGGGGCGAGACGCCGACCGCTGTCGGCGGCGGCCCCACTACTGGTGGCGGATGACCTCGCCCTCGACCATGAACACCACGTCCTCGGCGATGTTCGTCGCCTGGTCGGCGATGCGCTCGAGATAGCGCGACACGGAGAGCACCTGGATGATCTCCTCGGTGCGGTCGGGGTACGCGACCAGGCGCTCCTGGGTGACGGCGTAGAACTCGCCGTGCAGCCGGTCGACCTCCTCGTCCTGCTCGATCACCAAGCGCGCCTTGTCGACGTCGGTGTTCACCACGCAGTCGAGGGCGTCGCTGAGCATGCTGCGCACGCGCCGGCCGAGCTCGCGGATGCGAGGCGGGATCTCGACGTCCTGCTGGGTGGCCAGGAACTCGGCCCGCTGGGCGATGTTCTTGGCCAGGTCGCCGATGCGTTCGAGGTCGTTGTTCGCCTTGAGGAAGGCGATCACCATGCGCAGGTCGGCGGCGACCGGAGCGTTGAGGGCCAGGACCTTGAGGCACTCCTCCTCGAAGTGCACCTCGCGCTCGTCGACCAGCTCGTCGCCGGCGATGACCTCCTGCGCCAGGTCGAGGCGGCGCTCGGAGAGCGCCTCCAGGGCCTTCCTGGTGGCGCCCTCGACCAGGTCACCGATCCCCAACAGCTTCTTCTTGAGACCGGCGAGGTCCCGTTCCAGGTGCTTGCTCATGCGTCGCATCTTAGTCGCCGTTTCCCTGTGCTGGTCGACGACTCGGTGCCTCCTCAGCCGAATCGACCGGTCACGTACTCCTCGGTGCGGCTCTCGCGAGGATTGGTGAACACCGTCTCGGTGTCGTCGAACTCGATCAGCCGTCCCGCCTCGAGGAAGGCGGTGTAGTCGGAGACCCTGGCCGCCTGCTGCATGTTGTGGGTGACGATGACGATGGTGAAGCGCTCCTTGAGCTCGAACATCAGCTCCTCGATCTTGCCCGTCGAGACCGGGTCGAGCGCCGAGCACGGCTCGTCCATCAGGATCACCTCGGGGTTCATCGCCAGGGTCCGCGCCAGGCAGAGCCGCTGCTGCTGGCCGCCGGAGAGGCCGAGTGCGCTGTCGCCGAGCCGGTCCTTGACCTCGTCCCAGAGGGCGGCCTTGCGCAGCGAGTCCTCGACCAGGTCGTCGAGCTCGTGCTTCGGCGTGCCGTTGATCGACGGCCCCCACGAGACGTTGCGCGCGATCGTCTTGGGGAAGGGGTTGGGCTTCTGGAACACCATGCCGATGCGGCGGCGCACCTCGACCGGGTCGACGTCGGCGCCGTAGAGGTCGATGCCCCGGTAGGCGACCTGCCCCTCGACCGTGACGCCGAGCACGAGGTCGTTCATCCGGTTCAGGGTGCGCAGGAAGGTGCTCTTGCCACAACCCGACGGGCCGATGATGGCCGTGACCCGGTGCTCTGGCACATCCAGGGTGAGGTTGCGCACCGCCGGCTTGCCGCTGTAGCTGATGGTCACGTCGCGGACGCTCAGCACGGTCGGCAGGTCGAACGGCATCGAGACAGCCTCGGCAGCCGGCGCGGCCTCTGTGGCCGCCCCCGCTGGGACCTGTTTCGCGGAGCTCAAGAGCTTCTCCTTCCGGCTCGGTAGCGGATGTAGACGGCGGCGCTGTTGAGGACGAAGAGCAGCACCAGCAGCACGATGATGCCCGCAGCCGCGAGCTCGTGGAACTCGGCCTGCGGCCGCGACGCCCAGTTGTAGATCTGGATCGGCAGAGCGGTGAAGGCGTCCATCGGCCCTTCGGGCACGAACGCGACGTAGGTGAGCGCGCCGATCATGATCAGCGGCGCGGTCTCGCCGAGCGCCCGCGACAGCGCCAGGATGACGCCGGTGATGATGCCCGGCACCGCCGCCGGCAGCACGTGGTCGCGCACCACCTGCCACCTCGTGGCGCCGAGGGCGAACGCGGCCTGACGCATCGACAGCGGCACGGCGCGGATCGCCTCGCGCGACGCGATGATGATCACCGGCAGGATCAGCAGGCTCATCGTCAGACTGCCGGCGAGCACGCTGCGGCCGAACTGCAGGCCCCGCACGAACAGCACCAGTCCCAACATGCCGTAGACGATCGAGGGCACCCCGGCGAGGTTGGCGATGTTGATCTGGATGAAGGTGGTCAGCCGCGACGGCTTGGCGTACTCCTCCAGGTAGAGCGCCGCGGCGACGCCGACCGGGATCGAGAACGCGGCGGTGAAGCCGATCATCCACACCGAACCGTAGAGGGCGCTCTTGATGCCTGCCCGCTCCGGACGCCGCGACGGGAAGTTGCGCAGGAAGTCGAGATCGAGCCAGGCGACGCCGTCGCGCAGCACCTGATAGAGCAGCAGCGCCAGGAAGACCAGCCCCGACAGCGTCATCACCATGCAGAACCAGCGAAACGCCGCAGCCCGCCGGCGACGCGAACGCACCTGGGCGCCAGCGGTCAGCTCGACGGGGGAACCGCTCGCGCCGGGCTGGACGGACGTGGCTTCGCCGGGGCGCATGTCAGTCGTAGACCTCGCGGTAGCGCTGCAGCACACGGTGGGCGACGACGTTCATCACCAGAGTGATGAGGAAGAGCAGCGCGCCGACGACGAAGATCGTCTTGTACTCGATGGTCCCGGCCGGCGTGTCGCCGAGCGAGACCTGGACGATGTAGGCGGTCATCGTCTGGATGCTCTCGAAGAAGTTCCAGCTCAGCTGGGGCGTGGCGCCCGCCGCCAGGGTGACCGCCATGGTCTCGCCGATGGCGCGCGACAGCGCCAGCACGAAGGAGGCGAAGACGCCCGACAGGGCGCCCGGCAGAACCACTCGCAGCGAGACCTCCATGCGGGTCGCGCCGAGCGCCAGGGCGCCATGGCGCAGATCGTCCGGAACCGCGCGCAGCGCGTCGTCACACAGCGAAGCGACCATCGGCAGGATCATGATCCCGACGACGATCGAGGCGCTGGCGGCGTTGAACACCTGGATGTCGGGGAAGACGAGGCGCAGCGCCGGAGTCACGAAGGTGATGGCGAAGTAGCCGTAGACCACCGTCGGGATGCCGGCCAGCACCTCGAGCGCCGGCTTGAGGAAGTTGCGCATCCGAGACGACGCGTACTCGCTCAGGTAGATCGCGCTGGCGACCCCGATCGGCAGAGCGACGACGCTCGAGCCCACCACCACCATCATGGTGCCGCTGAGCAGCGGCAGGATGCCGTAGGAGCGGGGCTCGAGCAGCGGCGTCCAGCGGGTGCCGAAGAGGAAGTCGAGCGGCGAGACCTCACGGAAGAAGCCGATCGCCTCGGTGAACAGCACCACGACGATGCCGACGGTGGTGACCACCGAGACCAGGGCCGAGAAGAAGAGCAGCGCCTGGATCACCTGCTCCACGCCGTCACGCCTGAGGCTGTGGCGGTGGCGCAGGATGTTGGGTGTCGACTCGTACAAGGCGTGCTCCAGGGCGGAGATCGGAACGGCGATCGCGAGTTGTTCAGCCGGTCGACGTGGGCCTCGTGGATGTGGTTCTTGCGACTCTGTCTCTACTCGACCGCGAAGAGCTCGACGAGTGGCACGCCGTGGGTCTGCCCTTCGCCGTACACGGTACCGGTGACCCGCTGCTCGACCCGCTGGCGAGCCACCTCGTAGGCCTCGGCGGGCAGCTGCACGTAGCCGACCTCCTCGGAGAGCTCGGCGGCGTTGTCGAGGTAGAAGTCCACGAAGGCCGCGACCTCTGGCCGATCGAGCGATGCGGTGTTGAGGTAGAGGAAGACCGGCCGCGACAGGGGTGCGTAGCTGCCGTCGTTGATCGTCTCGGGGGTCGGCGTCACCGGGCCGGCGCCGCCGTCGATCGGCACCACCTTCACAGCGGATGCGTTCTCGATGTAGTAGGCGAAGCCGAAGAAGCCGAGCGCGTGCCGGTCGCCGGAGACACCCTGGACGATCACGTTGTCGTCCTCGCTGGCGGTGAAGTCGGCGCGCGAGGCACCGCCCTGGCCGTTGATCGCTTCGGTGAAGTAGTCGAAGGTGCCCGAGTCGGTCCCCGGGGCGAAGAGGGCGATCTCCTCGTCGGGCCACCCGGCGCGGACCTCGGCCCAGGTGCTGAGAGTGCTCTCCGGATTCCAGATCGCCCTCAGCTCGTCGACCGTCAGATGGTCGACCCAGTCGTTCTCCGGATGCACCACGACCGAGAGACCGTCGAAGGCGATAGGAATCTCGACGAACTGGATGCCGTTGCCGGCGGCCTGCTCGAGCTCCGTCTCCTTGATCGGCCTCGAGGCGTCGTTGATGTCGATCTCACCGGCACCGAACTTCTTGAACCCCCCGCCGGTGCCGGAGATGCCAACGGTGACGCGCACGTCCGGGGCCACGCCGCGGAACTCCTCGGCCACCGCCTCGGTGATCGGGAACACGGTGCTCGAACCGTCCACCGACACGGTGCCCTCGAGAGAGTCGCCCCCCGCGCCCGCGTTGTCTGCGCTTTCGCCGCCACAAGCGGCGGCGACGACGAGGACCGAGGCGGACGCGAGCGCGAGGTGAAGGCGAGAGCGCCGCCGGAGGCGGCACTTCGGCAGTGTGGACAGAGGCGTACTGACGATCATCGGGATTTCCTCCGCAGGGGACCGCCCGCCGTACCGGCAGAGCCGACGCCCGCGCCACACTGTTCGGCTGGCGCTGGGGTCACGAATCCGGGTCCCGTGGACAGTGGGGTTGCGCCATCGCTTCGGAGCCGACGAACCCGCTCGGGCTCCGGCCCGCGCACCGCCGGTGACTGAAGGGGCGCGTCGGCAGATGACGAGGTACGAGACAGGAGTGTAGAGCGCCCGAGGCGCATCGAGAAGCCAGGGCGCTCGCCGTGCGCCGTCGCCGCGCGTGGCGGCACCCTGGCTTCCGTGCGTGAAGATCTCATGAAGATCTCGGTGAAGAATCGCTCAAGAGCCCATCGGGCCTGGCCACCGCCTGCTGAACCGGCTCTCCGTCAGCGGTTGGCCACAGCATGCGGAAGGTCGACCCGCGGCCCGGCTGGCTCTCGACTTCCACCGTGCCGCCGGAGTTGACGGCCACGTTCTTGACGATGGCCAGGCCGAGTCCGGTGCCGCCGAGCTCGCGCGAGCGGGCCTTGTCGGCGCGGTAGAAGCGCTCGAAGATGCGCGGCAGGTGCCTCTCCTCGATCCCGCTCCCCTGGTCGCGCACCTCGAAGACGATCCGGCCCGGCCGGCGCGCCAGGACGACCTGCACGCAGCGGCCGGGCGCGGTGTACTTGATGGCGTTGTCGATCAGGTTGGAGAAGGCCTGTCGGAACCCCTCGGCGTCACCGACGCGCACCAGCGGGATCTCGGGCACCTCGTAGGAGAGGTCGATCTCGCGCTCCTCGATCATCGGCCGCAGGATCCGCAGGCTCTCCATCAGCGGCATCCGCAGGTCGACCGGGGCGCGCTCCTCGTCGGGGGACGATTCGATCCGTGAGAGCGACAGCAGGTCGCTGACCAGCGAGCTCAGGCGGGCAGTCTGGGCGCCGATCCGCTCGAGAAAGCGCTGCCGGGTCGCGACGTCGAGGTGTGGATCGTCGGTCATGGTCTCGACGAAGGCGCGGATCGCCGTCAGGGGGGTCTTCAGCTCGTGCGACACGTTGCTGACGAAGTCGCGCCGGATCCCCTCGAGGCGGTGCAGCTGGGTGACGTCGTGCAGCACCACGACAGCGCCGAAGATACCCCTCTTGCCGTTGCGGAGCGGGGTGGCGCTGAGCTCGAGCACGCGCTGACCGGCGCCCTCGCCGACCTCGAGGAGGGTGCCCGTCACCGGCTGTCCGGCGAGCGCCTCGGTGATCGCCTCGAGGACCTGGCGCCGCCTCGTCAGCTCGTGGATGACGCGACCGCGGAGGTGCTCGCCGGTGCTCGAGCCGCCGGCTCCCAGATCGAGATCGAGCAGTTCCACCGCGACCCGGTTGACGTGCACCAGACGCTCCTCGGCGTCGACCGCCAGCAGACCCTCGACCATGCTTCCCAGGATGGCGGTGAGCTGGTTGCGATCCTCGGTGATCGTCTGCAGCTGTTCGTCGAGGCGCCGCCGCGCCGCCTGGACCCGGCGCAGCATGCGATCGACTTCGCTGTGTCCCGCATGCACCTCCGGCTCGTCGAAGGCCTCGGCGGCGCGGGCGAAACGGCGCACCGGCTCGGCGGCCCAGAACGCAAGACCCACCGCCGCCGCAGTCGCCACCACCACACCGACGATCAGGCCGGGGCCGCTGCGTAGCCACACCACCACCAGAGTCGTCAGGAGCACCAACGACACGGTGGCGCAGATCAGCGCCAGCAGGTGACCCCTTCCGGTCAAGAGCACCGTCCCGGGGCGGTCGTCAGGAAGCGGCTCAGAAGGGATCCGCCTCTGCCGGGTGGGTCGCTCCGTCACCGCTCGAGAGCTCGCGGAAGGCGTAGCCGATCCCTCGCACCGTCTCGATGAGGTCGCGATGTGGCTCGATCTTCTTGCGCACCGAGCGGATGTGCACGTCGATGTTGCGGTCGATGACCACGGCCTGGTCGCCGATCGCCCGGTTGACCAGCTGGTCGCGAGAGAAGACCCTGCCGGGGTGCGACGCCAGGAAGTGCAGCAGGCGGAACTCGGTGGGAGTGAAGTCGCGCTTCTCGCCGTCTACCAGGATGCGGTGTCGCTCCGGCTCGATCACCACCGGACCGCGCACGATACGCTTCGGCGCCTCGTCGAGGGTCGGCTGTTGAGAGCGACGTAGCAGTGCCTTGACCCGCGCCACCAGCTCTTTGGGACTGAAGGGCTTCTGCACGTAGTCGTCGGCCCCGAGGCCCAGGCCCAGGACCACATCGCTCTCCTCGCCCTTGGCGGTGACCATGATGATCGGAACGTTCGATTGGCGCGAGCTGGATCGCAGCCGGCGGCAGACGTCCAGCCCGTCGACACCGGGCAGCAGCAGGTCCAGGAGCACCAGATCGGGCTCCTCGCGCTCGACCACCTGGAGCCCCTCGGTTCCGCTCGAAGCGGTCTTGACCTCGAATCCCTCGCGCTCGAGGTTGAACTGCAGGACCTCCAGGATGTCCGGCTCGTCCTCGATGACGACGATCTTCTCACTCGCCATGTTCAGGCTCCTCCCGGAACGGCCCACACTCACCTCCCGGGGGAGCGCCCGCGCCGGGCGGGGCCGAGCCGTGCGGTGAAGACCCTATCGCCCAACATGAAAACCGGATGAAGAAGACGTGAGCGATTGCTGCGAAACCGCCGATCACTGCGCTCTGTGTGAAGATCCGGTTCAGGGGCCGTGCTGCTCGTCTCGCCTGCTTCCCGTCGTCCTCACATTCTCTTCACTTCGAACCGCCTACCCCTCCAAGGAGAAACAGCTCCGATGCCGCGCCGCTCCCTCCTCGTCTACTCGCCGCCTGCACAAGCCCGCTCCGTGACGGCTCCCCTGGCCCGCGAGCGCCACAGCCTGCGCGTGCTCGCCCTCCTCCTGCTGCTCGCCCCAGGGCTCCCTCGGCCGACGAGCGCCGGGGAGGACACGGCTGCCGCAGAAGACCGCTGGACCGTGAAGTGGAAGGACAACCTACGTTTCACCTCTCCGGATGGAGACATCGAGCTCAAGCTCGGCGGCCGCGCCCAACTCGACTTCGTGGAGGCCAGCGGCGATCAACCGCTCGAGGCGCTCGGTGCGGTACGCGACGGCAACGAGTTCCGCCGCGCCCGTCTCTTCGTCGAGGGCAGCTTCGAGAACCGCTTCTCCTTCAAGGTCGAGTACGACTTCGCGGGGTCCGACGCCGAACCCAAGGACGTCTGGTTGCAGATGCGCGGCCTGCCCGCGGTCGGCGCCGTGAAGGTGGGCCACTTCAAGGAGCCGTTCGGACTCGAGGAACTCAACTCCGCCCGCTTCATCTCCTTCCTGGAGCGCTCGCCGATCTCCGAGGCCCTGGCGCCGTCGCGCAACATGGGGGTGATGGTCGGCGACTCGAAGGTCGAGCGGGGCGGAGTCCCCAGACTCACCTGGGCGCTGGGGATCTTCCAGGAGAACGACTCGGCCGGCGAGGTGACCTCGTCGGATTGGAACCTCACCGGGCGTCTCACCGGACTGCCGATCTGGCAGCAGGACGGGCGCCGCATGCTCCACCTCGGCGTCGCGGCGTCGGACCGCTCGCAGGAGAACGACACCTTCCGCTATCGCTCCCGACCGGGTGTGCATCTCGCGGATCGAGTGCTCGACACCGGCCAGCTGCCCGCCGAAGGAGCTCTGCTCCTCGGCCTCGAGCTGCACGCGGTGTCGGGGCCGCTGTGGGTCCAGTCGGAATGGCAGCAGAGCGACCTCGACTCCCCCGACGTCGTTCTCGGACCCAGGGACCCGTCGCTCGAGGGCTTCACGGTCGACGTCGGTTGGTACCTCACCGGCGAGCACCGCGCCTGGAAGCCTGCCTCGGCGGCGATCGACCGCACCCGCCCCCTGCGACCGGTGAGTGACGGCGGCATCGGCGCCTGGGAGCTGGTGGCGCGGTGGGCCGAAGCGGACTTCCGCGACGTCGGCGACTCCAGCGCCCGCATCGAGGCGACTGCGGTCGGAGTCAACTGGACGCCCCACTCGGCCTTCCGGGTGCAACTCAACTGGGTCCGCACCGACCGCGACGAGCTCGGCGAGGTCGATGCGCTCGGCCTGCGCTTCGCCGTCGACTGGTAGGCCGACTGGCGGGGCTGCGGCCTGCGCACGACCCAAAGAAAAATGCCCCGGAGTCGGCGGCAGCACGTGCCGAGCTCCGGGGCCACGGACAGAACGGACTCTGTCTCGTCGGCTCGAGCGCTCGCCCCACGCGAGCGGCACGAGGCCGTCACGAGCGGCGCAGGCCGGCCAAGGCCGGGCCGCGCCGCCGGTGATCATTGCGGGCAGGTCGCGAACGCTCCGGTGTCGTTCACCGCCTGGAAGGCGCCGGTGCGGGTGTAGGTCCGCACCTCACCGGTGTCGGTGTCGCGCACCCGGATCGTCACGTCGACGTCGGTCGCGCCGCCGGCGAACACCCAGAAGAAGTTGTTCAAGCCGCAGGTGCCAGCCGGGACCTTGACGAACACCTCGACGTTGTTGGGGTCGAGGCCCTCGTAGTAGAACCAGTCGGTGTCGTTGGTGAGGTCGTTGGGGATGCCGGCCCGGGTCACGCCCTGGCCGTCGACCACCGTGACGATGACCTCGAACCGGTCGTCGAGCACGCAGCCGGCGTCCTCGGCGCACGGAGAGGTGTCCGGCGGCTCGCCGCCGCCACCACCGTCACCGGTGCGCACGATGGTCGCCGACGGGCCACCCTGGATCTGCAGGTTGGCGCCGTCGATGTCGCCGCCCCCGAACGCCGTGGTGCCGGCCGCGTAGCCGTTCCCACGGAAGTTGGCGCCGATGTTGGTGCCGTTGATGGTCACCGCTCCACCGCCGCCGGCGACGAAGATCTGGTAGGTGAGCTGGCCGCCGGCCAGCTCGAACGCGGCGGCGCCGCCGTCGAGCGACGCACCGTACTCCTGCGCCGCGGCGGGGACGACCGTCGCCACCACACACAGGCTGAGGACCAAAAGAGCTTTCTTCATGTTCTCGTTCCTATTCGGGTCTTGGTTCTGTGTGTGGCTCAGTTACCCTGACCGACGTCCCAGTTGAGCCAGAAACCGGTGGTCCAGTCTCCGGTTCGGGTGGTGCATCCACGGGCACCGTTGCGCGGCGCCAGCTGCGGCTGGAGCGGATGCGCGCCGTCGGCGAGGAAGGAATTGCCGGTCATGACGCCGGCCGCCCCGACCGGATCGGAGACTGCTCCGGCGGGCACCCCGTCGACCACGACGTCGAGGGTCATCGCGCCGGTGGTCAGCTGGTTCACGGAAGAGGCACCGTCGATCCACACTGCGCTGGTCGCGTCGTCGTTGACGGAGACGTTGGCGACCACCGCGTTGGCCAGCTGCACCGAGGTGCCGCGACGCAGGCGTAGGCCTTCGCCGTTGGGCGCCGAACTGCCAGGGCCCTTGATGCATGTGAAGTTGGTGATCGTCGGGTTCGAGCGCGGCTCGGCCTCGTTGTCGGGGTTGTCGTTGTCGGCCTCGATGCACTGGTTGGCGTCGTCCGAGCCGCCAGGCGGCGAGACTCGGTGCAGCGCACAGAGGTTGGTCACGGTACCGTTCCAGCCGAAGGTCCAGTCGAACTGGTCGTCCTCGTTGCTGTCGGCCATCAGGTTGGTGCCGCCGACGGTGCCACCGAACCACTCGATGCCGTCGTCGGAACCGCCGCTGCACTGGATGTTCTCGAACACGGTACCGGTGCCGACGCCCTGCAGCGCGATGCAGTTCAGCTCGTCCTCGGCGTTGAAGCGCTGCCCTGCGTACTCGACGACCAGATAGCGCATGATCCCGGAGCTGTCGGCCGGGTTGTTGCCGCCGTAAGGACCGGTGAAGCCCTCGCCCTGGGGCGGCGGGTTGAGACCCTGGTTGGTCGGCGCGAAGCCGTTGACGATCAGGCCGCCGAAGTCCTGGGTCTGCCGCTGCGAACGCTCGAGCGCCGAGGTGAAGCGGCAGGGCAGGAACTCGCTGCAGTTGGCGTTGATCGAGCCGCCCTGCAGCACGCCGACGCTGGCCGCCACCGGGGCGGTGCCGTCGCCGAACACCACGGTGCCGGGCTGGATGGTGAGCGTGTCACCGGCGCCGACGAACACCTGGTCGGTGATCAGGTAGGCGTTGTTGGAGGTCCAGGTCTCGCTGCCGGGGAGGGTGCCTTCCCTGGGCACCACGGCGTCGATGTAGGAGTACATCGCATTGTCGCGCGAGATCACACGGCCGGCCTCGTTGCGCAGCTCGAAGACCAGCGCGTAGTGCCCGGTCGAGGTGTCGAGGCCGGGGATCGAGCCGAAGATCGAGCCCGGGCCGAACAGGTCGACGCCGCCACTGAGGTCGGGCGTCGGGGCGAGGATCGGGTCGCCGGCGACGCCGAAGAGCGGCGTCTCGGTGTTGCGGGAGACGAGGTTGCCGGTCGCCGTGTCGAGGGTCAGGAAGCGCTCGGCCATCGTCACCCGATTGACGACGTACAGGTAGGGCACGACGTTCTCGTCGAAGCCGTTCGGGTCGACCCACAGCTTCGAGGCGGGCTCGTTGGGGAACGGGCTGGCGCCGTACGTGTAGTAGTCGGTGACCAGCAGGATGCGCGGCGAGCCGTTCTCGAAGGTCACGTCGACCTCCGAAGCGGCGCTGCCGACCGAGTGGATGTCGGTGGCGCCCAGCGCGACGCCGGCGCAGGCGAGAACCAGCACGAGAGCGGTCCATCCGGCTCTCAGCGAGGTTTGCTTCATCTCATCTCCTTTTTGTTGCCGCGCTCTCGGGTGGTTTCCCGAACGGCGCGCGACGGTTCCGGTTGGATTGGCCGAAGCCGACGGAGCCCGGGCGTCACGGTGACGCTCCGGGCTCCGCCCGCGTTCAGTCGAAGGTGTAGCTGAGCGACAGCCCGAGGCTGCGCCCCTCCTTGTAGGTGCGCCAGGGCAGCCCGCCCTGACTCCACTCGCGCTCGGAGTCGGTCAGGTTCGAAGCGGTCAGCTTGGCGCTGAAGCCGCGGCCGAGGCCCTGCTGCCAGACCAGGTCGACGGTCGAGCGCCCGTCCTCGATCACGTCCTGCAGGCCGCGACGGCCGCTGAACAGGATCGTGTCGTCCTTGAAGTTGTAGAGCGCCCGCACGGTGGTGTTCCAGCGCGTCGGCGCCCACTCGAGGACGAGGTTGAAGATGTTGTCGGGCTGGCCGACCAGCGCCCGGTCGAGGTTCGTCGCGTCGGTGGTGTCGGGGTTCAGGTTGATCTCGGAGTCGACGAAGGTGTAGTTGACGATCGCCGTCCACCCCGAGAGCGCTTCGCTGAAGCTGCCGAAGGAGCGCCGCATCTCGAGCTCGAAGCCGCGGTTCTCGGCGCCGTCGGCGTTGGCGAAGGTGAGCGACGGGATCGAGCCCGGGATCGCCACCTGCTCGATGGGATTGGTGAAGTCCTTGTAGAAGACGCTCACCGCGAACAGCTCGCTGGCGCTCGGATACCACTCCCAGCGCACGTCGAAGCTGTCGAGGGTCGCCTGCTCGAGCTGAGGGTTGCCGAACACGGTGAAGCCACCGATCAGGGCGCTGAAAGAGAACGCCGCGATCTCGCGGAACTCGGGCCGGTTCACCGTCCGGCTCGCCGAGCCGCGCAGCGCCATGCGGTCGCTGAGCGAGTAGACGATCGAGAACGACGGCAGCACGTCGGAGTCGTCGATGGTCGCCGGATCGACCGACGGAGTCGTCGGATCGTCCTGCTCGAAGGAGACCACCGACTGGTCGTTCTCCTCGAATCGGGCGCCGCCGATGAGGCGCCACTTGCCGAAGCTCCAATCACCCTGCACGTAGGCGGCGGAGATCTCCTGGGTGCCGAGGTAGTTGTCGGTCGGCGCGGTCACCTCGCGCAGCTGCCAGCCTCCGGTGCCGATGAACCCGGGGGTGTAGATCTCCTCGGGCTGCAGGCTGAAGTCGACGGTGCGCGGGCGGCCGCCGAAGAAGAGCCGACGGCCGGCGAAGTCGCGGTTGTTCTCGGTGTAGGCGACGCCGAGCTTGATCGACCCGAACGCTTCGCCGCGGGTCAGGAAGGTGCTCCAGTCGAGCCGGTAGTCGTCGAGCTCGTCGACCAGGTCGTTGTAGTAGAGGAAACCCGACTGGCCGATCGGCTCGAGGGTGAAGCCCTCGGGCTCCTCGGTGTAGAGCGCCTCGCGCAGGTCCTCGTGGGTCTCGGCCTCGGAGAGCGCCGCGCGCCACTCGATCAGGCTGCCGCCGGCTCCCAGCTCGGGCAGGAAGTGGTCGCCCGAGAGTTGGTAGTTGTCGACCGCCTGGCTGCGGTACTGGATGCGGAAGTTCTCGATGTCGTTGCCGAGGTTGGCGAAGAAGCCCTCCTGGAAGCGGCCCTCGCCCTCACCGGTGTCGGTGAGCAGGCCGCGCAGGCGCACCTGGGTGTTGTTGCCGATGCGGTAGGCGAAGTTGCCCATCAGCGAGCGGCGCACCGTCTCGGTTCCGTAGTCGATGTCGTAGAAGCTCTCGACCTCCGGCTCTCCGAGCGAGAAGGTGTAGTAGTTGCGCTGCTCGGTGCGGGCGTCGAACGAGTCGCTCCAGCTGCCGCTGAGCACCACGCCGAGACGATCGAACGAGTTGCCGTAGGTGATGTTGAAGCCGGTGTCCTGGTCGGCCTTGCCGCGGGTCGGGGTCCAGGCGCCGACGAGCTGCTCGCCCAACGTCTCGAGCTCGGCATCGGTGAGCCCGACGCCGGTGAACGGGCTGAAGCGCACGATGCGCTGCGACGGGAAGCCCGCCGGCAGGTTCTGACCACCGTCACCCGAGAAGTCGAGGCCACCGGGGTAGCCGAGGATGTTCTCGCCCGAGGCGACGCTGTTGTCGCTCACCGAGACGCCGAGCGAGAGGCGCTGCTGGGGCGGGAACTGCTTGGTCTCGAGCGACACGACGCCGGCGGCGAAGTCGCCCGGCTGGTCGACTGTGTAGCTCTTCGAGACGGTGATCTTCTCGAGCAGGCCCGAGGAGAAGAGGTCGAGCGGAACGACCTTGCGCTCGAACTCGGTCGACGGCATCTTCGAGCCGTTGAGCTGGGTGTTCGAGTAGCGCTCGCCGAGGCCGCGCACGAAGACGAACTTGCCCTCCTGCACCGAGACGCCGGTGACCCGCTCGAGGGCACCCGCGGCGCTCGAGCCGGCGTTCTTCGACATCTCCTCGGAGCCGATGTTGTCGACGATCTGCGCCGAGGCCTTGCGCTCCGCCAGCAGCGCCTGTTCGGTGGCGGCGATCGCCTCTGCCTGGACCGTGATCTCTTCGCTGAGCGAGCCGTCGGCGGCCGGATCGGCGGCGGCCGCGGCGGCCTCGTCGGTCGGCTCGATGATCGCGGAGACGTTGGCGACGCCTCCCTCGGCGACCGCCACGCCGGTGAGCTTGGAGGTCTTGTAGCCCTCGCCGGAGATCAGCAGCACCTGTGTGCCGGCCGGCGCGGCGCCCTGGAAGACGCCGTTGAGATCGGTGGTGAAGGTGGTGTCGGTGCCCTCGACCACGACGGTGGCAGAGCGCACCGGCTGTCCGGTGCGGCCGTCGAGCACCAGACCGGTGATCACGCCGTCGGCCAGAGCGGCCGCGGCGACGAATGACAGGAGCAGGCCGAGCCAGCCCGCACTTCGAAGACTTCGCATGAGATCCTCCGTCCGTTCTTTCGAGCGACGTGCCCACCGCCAGTGACGTGGGGGGCGGCAGGCGCGTCGAGTGGATGCGGAGGTCCCCGACCTCCACGGCGAGGATCGTGGCGAGGCGAGGTGAAGCGTTCTGAAGGCCGAAAACGAAGTTTCGGTGAAGGACTCTTCAGTCCTCTTCACTTGCCCGAGAGAGAAGCGCGGCGCGAACCCCCGGAGCCCCCGGGAAGCCCCCGGGAAGCCCCCGCTGCCTTCAGCTCTTCTTCATCTAGGACGGTCAGGGAGGGAAAAGGGATAAGGGAAAAGGGAAAAGGGCAGAGGGCGGAGGGAAGGGGCTAAGGGGTCAGGGGTCAGGGGTTGGGGGTTGGGGGTTGGGGGTTGGGGGTCAGGGCCTGGAAAGGGAAAAACGGGGAAGAAGGCGCACTCCTGGGGGGAATCCCCGGTTACGCCGCTGGGTCCACCTCGATGGCAGGCGGACGACGCTTGTTCTCACCTGCTACAAGCCGAGGCGCTGCTCCGGTCGCCACGGAGCGCCTCGTTTCCCCTTTGGTCCTCCCCAACCCCTGACCCCCAACCCCTGACCCCTAGCCCAAACCCCCAACCCCCAACCCCTGTCCCTTTTCCCTTGTCCCTTGTCCCTTGTCCCTCAACGGGCGAAGCGCCCGTTGGGATCGAGCGCCGAGCGCGCCGCCTCGTAGAAGGCGCGCGCCGCTGGCGCCACGCCGTCGGGTCGCGGTGCTCCCGCCGGCCAGGGATCGGCGCCGCGCACGGGCTGCAGCCGCGCCGTCAGCTCGTCGCCGCCCGACCACAGCTCGCTCAGCCGCTGCGGCGACAGCGCCAGCAGCAGCTGCTGGCCGCCGGCGCCGATCCAGCCGGGCTCACCGGGGCGCCAGCAGCGCTCGACCAGCGCCTCCGTGGCGCGCAGCGAGCTCGGTGCCCGCACCGCGACGGCGCCGGGGGGGACCCAGCTCCAATCCTCGAGCCGCCGCCACGGCGCGCCGCGGGATCCGTCGCCCTCCACGTCCTCTCCGCAGGCCTCGGCTGCTGCGGCTCCGTAGCGAGCCCGGAGCCCGCCGACGGCGCGACGGGTGCGCTCCGCCACCGCGTGCTCGGCACCGGCCAGGCGCAGCCAGCCCCGGCATCGGTCGGCGCCCAGCAGCTCGATCTCGAGAGCCTCGCAGGCGATCGCGTCCTCACGGCAGGCGCCCACCAGCTCGAGCGCCGAGCGCGGCGCGGGGCCGGCGAGATCGACGGCCACGGTGTGCCGGGCCAGCGGTCTCGGGAAGATCTTGAGGGTGACCTCGACCAGCGGCCCGAGACGACCGCCGGCACCGACCATCAGCTTCGGCAGGTCGAACCCGGCGGCGTTCTTGACCACCCGGCCACCGCCGCGCACCAGTCGTCCCAGCCCGTCGACGCAGCGCACCTCGAGCACATAGTCGCGCACTCCGCCCCAGTGCATCCGGCCTGGCCCGGCGAGACCCGAAGCGATGGCACCGCCCAAGGTCGCGCCGGCGCGCACCAGCGGCGGATCGAAGGGCAGGAACTGGCCGTTCTCCGCCAGCGCATCGGAGATCTCGGTGAGAGGGGTGCCGGCGAGCGCGCTGAGGGTGAACTCGCTGGGCCGGTACTCGGTGATGCCGCGCAGCGTACCCATCACGACCGTGACGGCGTTTCCTGCCGGCGGCGCGAGGAGAGGCTTGGTTCCCACGCCGACGAAGCGCAGCGACGCGTCGCTGCCCTCGCGCACCAGCTCGCAGAGCTGCTCGGCGCTCGCCGGCCGCTGCTCAACCACCACGGCCACCGGCGACGGTCGGCACGCGGAAGCCGGTGAGCGCGTCACTCACGCGACAGGATCCCGGCGCGCTCGAGCGGGTGCGGCCGCGATGCGCTCAGCGCCGGCGCCTCGCCGACGAGGCGGTCCTCGAACACCTTGCCCGGGTTCGAGATCCGCCTCGGGTCGACCGCGGTGTGCAGCCGCCTCATCCAGCCGAGGTCGTCCGGCCCGAACATCGACGGCAGATAGGCGCGCTTCTCCATGCCGACGCCGTGCTCGCCGGTGATCGAGCCGCCGAGGCCGACGCACATCTCGAGGATTTCGCCGGCGAGCGCCTCGGCGCGCTCCAGCTCTCCCTCACGCCGCCCGTCGTAGAGGATGAGCGGATGCAGGTTGCCGTCGCCGGCGTGGAAGACGTTGGCCACCCGCAGCTCGTGGCGCGCCGCCAGCGCCTCGATGCGCGCCAGGGCCTCGCCCAGGGACGAGCGTGGCACCACCCCGTCCTGCACCAGGTAGTCGGGGCTCAGCCGGCCGACCGCGGAGAACGCCCCCTTGCGTCCCTTCCAGATCGCGGCGCGCTGGCCCGGATCCTCGGTGGCGCGCACCTCGCTCGGCCCGGTGCCGTCGATCAGACGCCGCAGCACCTCGGCCTCCGCCCCGACCTCCTCTGGCTCTCCCTCGAGCTCGACGATCAGCAGCGCCGCGGCGTCCGGATAGCCGGCGCCGACCGCCGCCTCGGCGGCCTCGATCGCCAGCCGGTCCATGATCTCCATCGCCGCCGGCAGCAGACCCGAGGCGATCACAGCGCTCACCGAGTCGCCGGCCGCGGCGAGCGACGGGTAGGCGGCGAGCAGCGTGAAGACACGCGGCGGACGCGGCAGCAGGCGCAGGGTGATCTCGAGCGCGACGCCGAAGAGCCCTTCACTGCCGACGTAGAGCCCCACCAGGTCGGCGCCGCTGCCCTCCTGGCTGCGCGATCCGAGGCGCACGATCTCACCTCCCGGGAGCACCGCCTCGATCGCCAGCACGTGGTTGCTGGTCATCCCGTAGCGCAGGCAGTGGGCGCCGCCGGAGTTGAAGGCGACGTTGCCGCCGAGGGTGCACACCGACTGCGACGAGGGGTCGGGCGCATAGTAGAGCCCGTGCGGGGCCGCCGCCTCGCTGACCCGCAGGTTGATCGCCCCAGGCTCGACCACCGCGACGCGATCCACAGGGTCGATCTGGAGGATGCGGTCGAGCCGGTTCAGCGCCAGCACCAGGCCCCCCTCCACCGGCAGCGAGCCGCCCGACAGCGACGTGCCGCTGCCGCGCGCGACGAACGGCAGCCCGTGCTCGGCGCAGAGGCGGACGATCTCGACCACCTCGGCGCGCTCCTCCGGCAGCGCCACCGCGACCGGCGCGGCGCGGAAGGCGGTCAGCGCGTCCGACTCGTAGGGTGCGAGCGCCGCGCCGCTGCGCAGCAGGCGCTTGCGGCCGAGCAGCTGCTCGAGCCGCGCCAAGGCCTCTCGGCGCTCCGATTGGCGGATTGCGTCCACTGCGACGATGCTACTCCTCTGTCCGCCGGAGGAGCTCGCGATCCAGGCGCAGGGAATCGCCGGCCGACGCCGACCCGTTGCCCGCTACGGTGCCCTGCTGTGCCCTGCAGTGCCCTACCATGGCAGGGCGCTCGGAGCATCCGCGCCTTCCGACCCATCGTCACCTTCGACCAGCCGAGGCCTCCATGCACTCACTGCCGCCCACACTCCCACTGACGCTCGGCGCCGTCGCCCTCGCCCTCGTCGCGCCGTTCGCTGCCACCCTCGCCGCGCAGCAGCCCTCTGGCGAGCCGGAAGTGCAGCCGGACGCCGAGGTTCGTGAGAGCATCGCGGTTCTCGAGGCGAGCACCCTGGTCGAGCTGCCGCGGCTCGGCGAGGAGCGCCGGCGAGGTCTCGCCCCGGCCGACTTCGTCGTCCAGGAGGACGGAGTGCGGCGCGAGATCACGTCGGTCACCGCCCTCGACCCGCAGTCGAGCGAGTGGACGGTGCTCGTCTACTTCGATCCGTTGCTCGCCACCGCCGACACCGTGGCGCTCGGCGCCTTCACCCTCGCCGACCACGCCGCCGACCTCGTCGCCCTCGGCCCGGTGCGCCTGGTGACCTCGGCCCCGGAGACCCAGGAGTGGCTGCCGCCGTCGCGCGACGAGTTCGCGCTCGCCGCGGCGCTGCGCTCGATCGCCGAATCGCGCATCGGTCGCGACGGACTCGCCACCCTGCGCCGGGCGCAGGATCCGCCCGCCGAGCGGCTCGCCGAAGAGTCGTTCTTCCTGCGCGAGCGCGCCGACGCCCTGCTGCTCGAGACCTCCGAAGGCTGCCCCACCACCCCCTGTCTGCTGGTGCTGGTCAGCGAAGGCTTCGACACCGTCGTCGAGGCGAGCTATCCGGCCGAAGCCACCGCCACCGAGACGCCACCCCACGCGGAGATCGCGCGCGAGCTCGAGGGGCTGCTCGCCGGCTTCGGCTGGACGGTGCTGGCGCTGCCGCTGGCGCCGCCTGCCGAGCCGGCCGGCGAGGCGCCGCCCGAGGGTCCCGGCACCGACTACTACGCCTGGAAGCGCGAGGCGGGAGGAGTGCAGATGCCCAGGCCCAGCCGCCGCGGCAACCGACTCAGCGGCCTCTCCGAGCAGGCGCTCGACGTCTTCGTCAACGCCCGCCTGCAGACCCTGCGCGCCTGGGCGGCCGCGAGCGCCGGCGCCACCCTGCGCCTGCCCCAGCAGGTGGGGCCGGAGCTCCGCCGCCTCCGCAACCGCGTGCGGGTCGCCTACCGCACCGACCGCTCCGGCCCGCCGGTGCGCTCGCTCGACGTGCGTCTCGCCGCCATCTCGCCGTTCCAGGAGCGGCGCGAGGTGCGCGAGTCGCTCGGCCTGGTGCCCGAAGAGGAGCCGCTCCGGGCGCCCCGCTACGCCGTCTCGGGGGTGCCGACGGCGCTCAGCGGCGCCAGGGTGCGCTCGCTGGCGTTCGGCAAGCGCCTGACCGGTGAGCTGGCCCTGGAACAGCAACCAGGTACCGACGGGAAGACCGAGATCCGCTGGCCGTCGGTGCCGCCACAACACCCGGTGCGGGTCAGCGTCGTCGATCCGGAGGGCGAGCTGAGCCACCGGGTCGAGAGCGTCAGCTCAGAGACCCGCAACCGGCTGCAGCTGGAGCCCGCCACCACCGGCTGGGTGCTGGTCGAGGATCTGCGCACCCGCGCCTGGGGCGTGCTCGAACTGCAGGGCGGCGAAGGCCTGTTGGAGTAGCGGGGCGCCATCGGCGCCCACTCCCCGCGCTCCTGGCGGAGCGCAGCGACGACTACCTCCAGCCGGCCACGACGGCGTCGAGATCCTGGCGCCGCCACAGGCAGAGCTCCTCGCCGAAGGCGTCCGGGATCCGCCGCACCGGATCGGGCAGGGAGAAGGGTGGCAGGAGCAGGTTCTGGAACTCGAAGGAGCCGGTCGGGATGTCGCGATTGCGCGCCACGCCGGGGTGACTGGTCAGCGCCAGGTGCGCCGCCCCGGAAGCGACGCAGTTGGAGATGGCGCGGAGCGCGTCCTCGAACGACAGGTGGTAGAGCACGTCCCGGCACAGCAGCGCATCGGCGGCGGGAGGAGGGGCCTGCACCACGTCGCACACCTGGAACGAGGCCCAGGGATGACTGGCAGAGAATCGCTCGCGGTTGCTCGCGATGAGCTCCTCGACGATGTCGACGCCGGTGTAGCGGAAGCCGGGAGGCGGCGAGTACTGGCTCATCCAGTTGAAGTCGCCACATCCGACGTCGACCAACGAGCTCCATCCCTCGGATGCGACCAGCCCTTCGAGAGCCTGCAGGGTCGAGGCCGTCTCGTCGCGACTCGACCCGGCGCCCGAGACACTCTCGTCGTCACCCCACGAGTTCTCGCGATAGATGCGGCTGAAACGCTCGCGCCGATCGTGCCGGCGCAAGCGGAGCCAGTCCCTGAACAACCTGACAGCCCGCATTCGGTACCCCGGAAGAGGTCGTGGAGACGACGTCGAGGAGCCCGGCGATCCCGGCCGGCCTCGCAGGGCCGAGTCTAGCCGGCGGCGAATCCGGCGACGCATCGGACCGGCTCGCAGGGACCGCCAGCGAGCGCTCAGGCGGCCCCCACCTCCCTGCCGCCCGTGGTCGCCGGCAGCACCCGCGGATTGCGCAGCACCGCCGCCGAGATCAGGCTGATCAGCAGGCCGACCGGGAAGATCTCGAGAAAGGTGATCGGGACGCGGAAGAGCGGCAACGCGTAGCGCTCGCGCATCACCTGCATCTCGGCCTCCACCGCGGCGAGCTCCTCGGCCGTGGCGCCCTCCTGACGACTGGCCTCGATCACCGAAGCCGTGTACTCCTCGATGAACGCGTAGTCGGTCGCCGCCAGGTGCGCCTCCCAGCCGGCGACGTAGACGAGGCCGGCGACGGCGCTGATCGCGGCGCCGACGCCGAGCGCCGGCCAGAAGCGGATGACACCGCCGAGCTCGTCGTCGCGGTAGCGCTTGACGCCGAAGAAGATGATGCTGAGCGCCACCAGCATGATCAGGTAGCCGAACGCCTGCGAGGTGGCGACCTGGCCGGCGCGGCCGTCGGCGAGGGCGAAACCGATCAGCATGGTGCCGATGACGATCGCACCGCTGATCAGGCCGTGGACCAGGACGATCCTCACTCCACGCTTGCTGCTGGATTCCATCGTTTCCTCCAGAAGATCCGTTCGAAAAGGCTCCGTCGCCCGGTCTCTCCACTGACTCCCCGACGGCGCCACGTGGCGCCGGGCGACCCGCGCAGTGGACCAGCCCGGCCCGCACCGAGTCATCACCCGAACGGGTGAATCTCCGCGATTCGTCCCTTCGGGTGAGTCGGGTGAGGGTCTCGGGTGGGCGAGTCGGGTGAGGGTCTCAGGGGATCAGGCCCAGCTCGCGCGACTTGCGCACCGCCTGGGTGCGCCGCGACACCTGCAGCTTGCCGTAGAGGTTGGAGAGGTGGGTCTTCACGGTGTTCTCGGAGACGAAGAGCCGGTCGGCGATCTGCCGGTTGGTGCAACCCTCGGCCAGCAGCTCGAGCACCTCGTACTCGCGGTCGCTGATGCCGAGCGTCGCGATCGCCCGCTCGTTGCGCGCGAACCCACCACCTTCCAGGTCAGGAGCCGCGGCGCCAACGCCGCTGAGGCGGCGGCCGGCCCAGATCCCGAGGGCGGTGAACAGCGTCGCGACGACCAGCACGTAGACCTCGGTCGACAGGGTGCGCACGCCGTGACGGAAGTCGAGCCACTGCAGCAGCAGGGCGGCGACCGCGATGAGCACTCCCGACGCGACCACGATGCGCGTGCGACTCGACACTCGGCCTCCGTCCCTCGTCGTTCGCCCCGGATCGCCCTTCGAGCTCACCGCGGCCGGCGGCAGAGCAGCACGTGATCGGTCTCACCGCCCCCGATCGGCCGCTCGATCCAGTCCGTCTCGAAGCCGACACCAGCAGCGACCTCCACCCAGGTGCGCCGAGGAAAGAGACCCTCGAGGTGAGTCTCGTGCACCGCGCGGACGTCGACGCCGCGCCGCAGCAGGAAGGCGAAATCGACGCGGTAGACGGTGTCCGAGGGGTCCGGGTCCCAGGTCCACTCGACCGCCTCCAGCCCCAGCTCGCCGTCGCAGCCCGAGATCAACCCGCTCGACGCCTCGAAGCCTTCGCGGTACAGATCCGGCGCCAGCAGCGCGGCACCGCCCGGCCTCGTGTGCCGCCAGGCAGAGTCGATCGCCAGCCGCAGGTCCGCCTCGCTGGTCATGTAGGTGATGGCGTCATGGATCAGCACGGCGTCGAACGTGCGGTCGAGCCGCAGCTTCCGCATGTCTCCCGCCACGTGCTCGCACTCCGGGTTCTGCGCCCGGCTGAGCGAGAGCATGGGCTCGGCGATGTCGCTCAACGTGCAGGCGAAGTGCCGCTTGAGGAAGACGGCGTTGTTGCCGGCGCCGGCTCCGATCTCCAGCAGGCTGCCGTTGCCCGGGCCCAGCACGCCGCGCAAGGCGGCGGCGAAGCACTCCGCCTCCTCCTCGTGCTCGGCGACCGGATCGAGCAGCGGGTACCAGGCCACCAGCTCGCGATAGATGCTCTCGCACTCGGCGCCGTCGGCGCCGCCAGAGGCGCCGACGTCAAGTCCCGGTGGTCGCTGATCGTTCACTTCGCACCTCCATCCGGCGTCGGCTCGCCGAGGTTGCGGGCGAGACAGAAGCGCACCCGCGCCGCCCCGCGATGGCGCTCGCTGGAGAGGCAGGCGAGGAACTCTCGCCGCAGCGCCCCGAACTCGTCGCCGCAGTGGCGCTGCAGGTGGACCATGCGATCGAGCCGCTGCGCCCAGGCCGCGACGACCTCCGCAGCGGCCGGGCCGGAGAACGACAGCTCCGGATCGTCCAGCCACTCGCCGTGCTCCGGCCTGTAGCCGGCTCGCGAGATCTCGGCGTCGAGTCGTCGTCCCATGCGGAAATCGTAGCGGCCTGCGGCCAGAGCCTCGTCGGCGAAGCTGGCGAGCAGCTGGCGACTTCGCGATCCGAGCGGCGCGTGGGCGAAGAGATCGTCGATCTCGACCAGCGCGATCCAGCCGCCGGGCCGCAACCACCGGCGCCAACGTTCGAGGCTGGGCGCCAGGTCCGGCAGGTAGGCGGCAACGAAGGAGGCCCAGATGCCGTCGACCCGACGCGGCCGGAGCCCCAGCTGGCGCAGGTCGGCGGCGACGTAGCCGACGCGGTCCAGGCCCCGCCGTGCGGCGAAGGCGAGCAGCCCCAGGTCGGCGTCGACCCCGACCACCCGCGCGCCGCGCCGCGCGAGGCGTGCCGTCACCTCGCCGGGTCCGCAGCCGAGATCGAGCACGCGCCGACCGGCGACCGGCGGCAGCCGGTCGAGCATGCGGTCCCAGTCGCGCCAGCGCGACTGGGCGAGCAGCCGTTCGATCTCTTCTCGCACGACGCCGCAGCGTAGCGCGAGGTCCCGGCAGCCCTGGGACCCCTGGGGCTCCGGGAAGCCGCCCCGGGCTCAGCCGCGCAGCAGCGGCAGGCGGCTGCCGCCGAACCCGGGGAAGATCCCGGCCAGCTCCGACTCCCCGACCCCGAGATGACCGACGGCGAGCTCGCCGAACACGGAGCGGAAGTCGGTCGCCACAGCGAGGTCGCGTCCCTCGTCGAGCTGTTCGTGCTCGAGCCCCGGCCAGGCGCCGTGCACCCTGCCGCCGCGGACCTTCTCGCCCAGCGCGAACATGCAGGACGCGCGTCCGTGGTCGGTGCCGGCGGATCCGTTCTCGGCGACGGTGCGCCCGAACTCGGTCATCGTCAGCAGCACGACGTCCGAGCGGAGGGCGCCCAGATCGCGCCAGAAGGCGGCGATCGAATCGCCGAGGTCGCGCGCCCGTCGCGCGAAGCTGCCGGCGATCGTGCCCTGCTGCACGTGAGTGTCCCAGCCGCCGCTCTCGGTGAAGGCCACCTCGAGGCCGACGTCGGCCTTGATCAGCTGCGCCACCTGGCGCAGGGCGCCACCGAGCGGGCTCTCGGGGTAGCGCACGCCGGCCGCGGGGCGGTAGACGGCGCTGGCGTGGGCGTCGAGGGCCTCCATCGCCTCGAACGTCTCGACGCCGGTGCGGGCGAGATCTCCCGCTGCCGGATCGGAGTAGAGCGCCTCGAAGGCAGAGCGGGTGGCCTCGGACGTCTCGTCGCGGCTCGTGGTGCGACCTCTGGGCCGCGGCCCGCGACCTGTCCGGCGGCTCGCCGCGACGTCGCCGTGCAGCCGGAACTCGCCGAGCTCCGAGATCGCCACTCCGCCGGAGGGACCCTGCAGGCTGCGCGGCAGCACGTCGGTCATCGCCACCGCGCGCAGCGGCGACGGAGCTTGGGATGCGCCGCCATCGGGCGCCCCGGGTGCCTCGTGGCCGAGCTCGCCGACGACGCGATCGAGCCAGCCGGTGCGGGTCGATTTGACGCCCGGCGTCGCCGTCTCCATGTAGTCCTGGGCGTCGAAGTGGCTGCGGGTCGGATCGGGCGAGCCGACGGCGTGCACCACCGCCAGGTGGCCGTCACGCCACAACGGCTGGAGGCCCGCCAGCGCCGGATGCAGACCGAAGCCGACGCCGAGATCGATCACCTGCTCCTCGCCGGCGGCGCGCGCCGCCGAAAGCGCCAGGCTGGGCCGCAGCCTGGAGAGCGGGCCGCGCAGCTCGCGCTCGAGCGGCGGCACCGCCATCAGTCCGTCCATCGCCCCGCGCTGGAAGACGGCGACGAGCACCGGGCGACGACGGGCGGTCCCCGGCGCCGCCCAGGCGGCGCGGCGCAGGAAGAGCGGACCGCTGCCGCTGAGGCCGAGACCGAGCACGCTGACGGCGCTGCCCTTGAGGAAGGCTCTGCGATGCAGCTTCATGGCGACTCTCCTCTCTTCTCCGTTCCTGCGCTCCTTGGCGCAGGCGTCGTGCCGCGACCGGCTCAGCGCCGCTGGAACTCGGGTGAACCGAGGGTCCAGGCGAACAGCTCGTTGGTGGACGGGGGAGCCTCGCCGTTCTCGAGGGCGTCCTCGACCAGCGGCAGCAGCCGCGCCACCGTCTCGTCGACCGACCGCTCCGGCAACAGCGCCTGCACCACGGGTCGCACCGCGCCGCGCACGTCGCCCGCCGGCACCTGAGGGAACGAGGACTCGAGCGACGGCCGGCGGATCCCCGGTACCTCGCCCTCGAGCAGGGCGACGGCGAAGTTCATGCGGGCGAGCAGGGTGCCCGAGTTCAGCCACTGGCCGGCCTCGTCGGGATAGCCGGTGGGGGCTGCCTGGGCGTAGAGGGGCTGGCCCATCGACTCGAGGGCGTCGAAGATCTCGCGGCTCGGCCGCTCGAGGTGTCCGTCGAGAGCCCTGATCGCCGCCGCAACGAGCTCGAAGGGAGAGCGCACCTTGGTGCGGGGAGCACCCCAGAACTGCGGCAGCTCGAGCAACCGGCGCACGACGGCGCGCAGATCCCCCTGGCTCCGCGAGAAGGTCTCGGCGAGGGCGTCGACCACCTCGGCCGGCGGCTCGTCGGCGACGAAGCGCACCGCCAGCTTGTGGGCCAGGTGGCGGGCGGTCGAGGGGTGGGCGACGAGGATGTCGAGCACCTCCTGGCCGTCCTCGATCCCGCGCCCGGCCGGGAGGTCCACTCCGAGCACACGCTTCTTCGACGCGTCGTGGTAGCCGGGGTGGAAGACGAAGACGCCGTCGCTGACGAAGCCGGCCCGACGCGCCCGGGGCGACTGCAGCCGCTCGGCCCCCAGACGATCGGCGGCGACGGGCGGCAGCATGGTCCAGCCGGTGAACGCCCGCGCCACCGCCTCGACGTCGTCCTGGCTGTAGCCGCCGTCGACTCCGAGGGTGTGCAGCTCGAGCAGCTCGCGGGCGTAGTTCTCGTTGAGACCGACGATCGGAT
>ERZ869936.597-NODE-597-length-32356-cov-5.655800_pt1 | contig 32356 bp, 34 predicted proteins | sample MGYA00520876_ERZ869936 | MGnify/ENA primary metagenome ERZ869936 (study PRJEB32218, sample SAMN09650985) | biofilter metagenome | isolation source: enrty point of leading RO module | place: Saudi Arabia: Thuwal, RO plant located on Red Sea | collected 2016-02-17 ... | reverse complement strand
GGCCAAGCGCCGCGTGTCGCTGGGTCTGAAACAGACCATGCGCAACCCGTGGGAAGTCTTCGCCGAGACGCATCCGGTCGGCACCCATGTCGAGGGCGAGGTCAAGAACATCACCGAATTCGGTCTGTTCATCGGTCTCGAGAACGATATCGACGGCATGGTGCACCTCTCGGACATCAGCTGGGACCAGCGCGGCGAAGAGGCCATTCAGGACTTCCGCAAGGGCGACATGGTCAAGGCCGTGGTCACCGAAGTGGATGTCGAGAAGGAGCGTATCTCGCTTTCCATCAAGGCCCTGGACGACAGCTTCTCGGGTGTCGTGGAAGGCGTCAAGCGCGGCTCGATCATCACCGTGAAGGTGACGGCGATCGAGGATGGCGGGATCGAGGTGGAGTACGAGGGCATGAAGTCCTTCATCCGCCGCTCGGATCTGTCGCGTGATCGCGCCGAACAGCGCCCCGACCGTTTCTCGGTCGGCGACAAGGTCGATGTGCGCGTGACCAACGTCGATCCGAAGACCCGCAAGCTGGGCCTGTCGATCAAGGCGCGCGAGATCGCCGAAGAGAAGGAAGCCGTCGAACAATACGGATCGTCCGACTCGGGCGCCTCGCTGGGCGATATCCTCGGCGCTGCCTTGAAGGGCGACGAAAAGTAAGAGGGCCGGTTGACCCGGACCGGAAAAGCCCCGCTTCGGCGGGGCTTTTTCTTTTCTTCCGCTCACAAGGCGGCCAATCCCGGCGCAGATTGGTGATGAAATGGAAACCATCGGTTTCTGCACAGTTACCTCCTTCCCGTTGGTCAGAGGACCATGCGACACCGTTACCGTTGGTAAGTAACGGGGGTTCATGATGTCGGGGAAACGTGGAGACACCGCGGAACGCATTCTCGCCGCCGCGCGCGAGGTGGTGCGTGACGCGGGGCCGGACCGGCTGACATTCGACGCGATCGCGGACAAGGTCGGCATCTCGAAACAGGCGGTGCTTTACTGGTTTCCGAACAAGGCCCGGCTGATTGAGGCTTTGGTGCGCCCGGCACTGGAAGCCGAAAGCGCCGCGGGCCGCAGCGCGATCCGCTCCTCCGCAGACGCCTCGGACGCGATCCGATCCTACGTGACCGCACTGGCCGTTTTCCACACCTCGGACCTGGACCGGTTCCGGCTGATGTACGTCACGCCGCAGATCGGCCAGCGCCCCGGGCGCAATGGCCAGATGCTGACGACTCTCGGTCGGATTCACCCCGCCACGACACAGATGTACGACGCCCTGGCTGGACAGCTGGTCAAGGCCGAGCGCTATGCGCGGCTGGTCGATGCACGCCGCGCGGCGGCTGCCATTCACACCGCGCTTCTGGGTCTGGTGCTGCGTATGGCCATGGCCGACGCGCTGAATGCGCCCTTGCGTCTGAAGGACGATGCGCTGGTCGATGCGCTTGTCGATGTCATGGCGCCGCCGCCCAAGGCCGCGTGATCGGACGAACCGCACTCGACGCTGCCCGACGCACTAATTAGACTGCCCTTCAACCGGAGAGCAGCCTGATGAAAGATGCCGACACCGCGGGATTGTCGCTTTGCGAGCTGGCCGACAAATACGGCTCGGACAAGGGCCCGAAGAAGCATCGTTATACCGAGTTGTACGAGCTTCTGTTTCGACCGTTCCGCGACCTGCCGGTGACGTTCCTGGAGATGGGCCTGCTGATCGGCGGACCCGAGCATGGCGTCGATGCCGGACGGGAGACGAAGGACCTGCCGTCGATCCGGATGTGGCTGGACTATTTCAGCCGGGCGCAGATCATCGGGCTGGACATCTCGGATTTCTCGTGGTTCGCGCATCCCCGCTTTCAATTCATTCAATGCGACATGGATGACCGCGCCAACATCGCGCGAGCGGCGCATTGGATCGGCAAGGTGGATATCGTGATAGACGATGCCAGCCATGCCAGCCATCACCAGCAGAACGCGTTTCTGGAGCTGTTTCCCGCGCTGCCCTCGGGCGGGCTTTACGTGATCGAGGATTTGCGTTGGCAGCCCAAGACGTTCGAGCGCCCGGGCATCACCAAGACCGCAAGGTTGTTCAGGGGTTTTTCGGAGACGCGGCAATTCCACCACGTCGACCCCGACACCCAAAGCGCCTTTCGGAACCTGGCACCGGAGATCGCGGGCTGTTTCGTTTTCCAGGTGCAGTACACCAAGACGCGCCGCGATCAGGTGGCCGTCATCCACAAGAGGTAGAATATGGCAAGGATCGGACTGACCGGGCTTGGAACGATGGGCGCGGCGCTGGCGCTGAACATGGCCGAGAAAGGCTTCGACGTCGCCGTCCACAACAGGTCCAACGACAAGGTCGACGATTTCATGAACAGGGCAGGGCCGCTGGCGGATCGCTTGACGCCCGCCTACGAGCTGGATGGCCTCGTGGCGGCACTCGACAGCCCGAGAGCGGTGATCATCATGGTCAAGGCGGGCGATGCGGTGGATGCCGTCATCGACGCGCTGGTGCCGCTCCTGGACAAGGGAGACCTGATCGTCGACGCAGGCAATGCCGACTTCAACGACACGCGCCGCCGCACCGCCGATTTGGCCGGGAAGGGCCTTGGTTTCCTCGGCATGGGCGTCTCAGGCGGTGAAGAGGGCGCGCGGCACGGACCTTCGATCATGGTCGGCGGCGATCGCGAAAGCTATGCGTCGATCGAGGACATCGTCACCGCCATCGCCGCCCGCTATCAGGGCGATCCCTGCGCCGACTGGCTGGGTCCGGACGGTGCGGGGCATTTCGTGAAGACGGTCCACAACGGCATCGAATACGCCGACATGCAACTGATCGCCGAGGTCTATGGCCTGCTGCGCGCCGGGGGGCGTCGGCTGGACAGGATCGCCGCGCTGTTCCGCGAGTGGAACGAGGGGCCGCTGCACTCCTATCTCGTCGAGATCACAGGCAAGGTCCTGGCCGCCCGCGATACCGATACCGGGCAGCCCGTCGTCGACGTCATCCTGGACAGCGCGGGCCAGAAGGGCACCGGCCGGTGGACCGTCATCGAGGCGTTGAAGCTTGGCCAGTCGGCTACCGCCATCGAAGCCGCTGTCGCCGCGCGGTCATGGTCGGCCGCGAAAGAGATGCGTCAGCGGAAACAGCAGGCGACAGCGGCGTCACGGACAAGCCCGCCGAGATTCTGGACAGCGACCTGGAAAGCGCCCTGCTGGCTGCGCGGATCATCGGCTACGGGCAGGGGATGGAGCTTCTGACGGCGGCATCGCGCCATTTCGAATGGTCGCTCGATCTGTCGCGCGTGGCCGAGATCTGGCGCGCGGGCTGTATCATCCGCTCGTCGCTTCTGGACGAGATCGCGACGGCCTTCGGCGATGGTGTGCCGCACGACCAGCTGGTCCTGGCGCCGGCGTTCATCGCAAGACTGCGCGAAACGGTTCCGGCGCTGCGCCGCGTGGTCGCGGCCTCGATCCACCAGGGTCTCCCGGTTCCGGCGATGGCGGCGGCGCTGTCTTACTTCGATACGATACGACGCGGTCGCGGAACCGCCGATCTGATCCAGGCGCAGCGCGATTTCTTCGGGCGGCACGGGTTCGAGCGGGTGGATCGGGAAGGCACGGGGTATCACGGGCCATGGGCGGACTGATGGAGCGCGTCTCGTCAACGGAAACCCGACGGGCTGTCAGACAGAGTGTCCCGCCCCGACCATCTCGGGAAGCGCGCGGCGGATGATCCGCTCCAGCTTCGCCGCGCCGACCGGCGCGCTGGCTTTCGTATGCTCGTGGCTGATCTTTTCGTTGCCAAGGCCCGCAGCCATGTTGGTCACGACCGATATGGCGCAGCATCGAAGCCCCAGAAAGCGGCCCAGTATGATCTCTGGCACGGTCGACATGCCGACGGCATCGGCGCCCAGGACCTTCAGCGCCCTGATCTCGGCCGGCGTTTCGAAGTTGGGCCCCGAATACCAGGAGTACACGCCTTCCAGAAGCGGGATGTCCTCGGCCTTGGCCGCGGCCATAAGGATGTCGCGCAGACCGGGGTCATAGGCTTCGGTCAGGTTGACGAAACGCCGGTCCGTGGGCTCGCCGATCAGGGGGCTCAGGCCCGAATAGTTGATGTGGTCGCGCACCAGCATCAGGTTGCCGGGCGGGATCTCGGGCAGAAACGATCCGCAGGCATTCGTCACGATCAGAGTGTCGACGCCAAGAGCGGCCAGGACCTCCAGCGGAAGGCGCATGGCATCGGCCCGCCCGTTCTCATAGTAATGCTCCCGCCCGCCCAGGATTGCGACCGGGACGCCTTCCAGCGTTCCGACGACCAGTTTCGGAGTGTGCCCGGAGACAGCCGCATGCGGAAAGCCGGGAAGATCGGCATAATCGATGGCGACGCCGTCCGCTGCCTCGGCAAGGTGGCCAAGGCCCGAGCCCAGGATCAGGCCGACCCTTGCGGCCGCATCGGGAATATGCCCTTTGATGATGGCAAGCGCGGTATCGACAGTCATTGGAACCCTCCGCTCATTCCCTCGCAACCGGTCGAATGGCGATCGGATTGTAAAGTTCGGCGCTGCCGAAGCCGCCAAGATAGGCGTATCCGATCGCGATCGGAATCCGGAGCTCGGTCAGATAGATGAACTCGACCATCGAAGGGTCGCCCGGCTCGTAATAATAGGTCTCTAGCGGGATCGCCTCGAAAGCGCAGTCGCCCAGGGTGAATGTCGTCGGGCCGCGTGTACGCCAGGCGAAGGGGATGCGATTGATCTCCGCGCCGTCGGCGTCCGTCGTGATCTGTTCGCCGCGCTGGCCGCTCCATGCCGACAGCGGCAGGATATCGTCGGTCGGGAAACTGTAGGTGAACTTGTCCGCGGCACCTGTCTCGGCGTCGATATAGCCGGTCTCCAGCACACCGTTCGCGGCGATGTAGACGAAGGGCTCTGACGTGTCCGACTCCTCCTCTTCGCGCACCGCCCCCTGCGAATCGCGAGATATGATTGAGGAGCGGCCGTCGGCGTATTCGACCTCGACGCCCGTCGCGACATCGTCGGCAGTCGGGCATGTGTCGGCCCAGCCCGCAAGGGGCAGGGCCGCAAACGCCAGTGTCAGACGAAAAAGATGTCGCGGTAGACGTAGCGCGCGATGTCCTGGCGCTTCAGTCCCATTTCCGCCAGTTCCGCGTCCGACTTCCCGGACAGACGATTGATCTGGTCCATGCGCGCATGCCGCTCGGCATAGGTGGTCAGACCACGTCCGATGCTCTTGAAAAAGCCTTCCATTGGAAACCTCCAGTGTCACGGTTGGTTTCCTCCCTTGTCGGGAAAGGTAAGCGGCGCTGCCCTGTCCTGCCAGACCGAAATGCCGATAGCCGATATGCACCGGGCGCATGGACACCCCCCGACCGCGCGCACCGGCGAGAACGTTCCGCCGAAAAGACCGCGCAACACCACAGGCGGCGCAAAACCTACTCGACGCACGCCCCTCATGCCTGGAACACCTCGTCCACCTCGACGCCCAGCGCGGTGACCAGACCGTTCGTCTGCATCGCCATGCCGATCACCGCCATCAGTTCGCCATGCTGAGCTTGGGTCATGCCCTTGGCCTTGGCCGCCGCGCTGTGCGAATGGACGCAATAGCGGCACCCGTTTGCGACCGAAACGGCGACATAGATCATCTCCTTGACCAGAGGATCAAGCGCGCCGGGCGCCATGACGACCTTCAGGCGGTCCCATGTCGCGCGAAGAAGGGCGGGGTCATGGGCCAGGGCGCGCCAGAAGTCGTTGATGTAATCCGTGCCGCGCGCGGCGCGGATCTCGTCGAAGACGGCGCGCGCCTCAGCGCCCGCCGCCTCGTCGCTCAACAGCGCGACCGTCCCCATCAGGCGACCGCCATCACGCGGGCCGGGCCGCCCGTGCCGCCCCCGTGCTTCGGTGCACCGACAAATATGGTCGCGCCCGAAGCAGGCACGTCGTCCAGTCCGGCGATGTTCTCGATCCCGTAGCGTCCCGACGGAAGCCAGGCGTAGTGCACGGCGAAATCCGCCGAATTGCCCGGGTCGAGCGACAGGGTGTCGACGGCAAGTGCCACGACGCCCATGTCGGCCAGCATGTCGCTTGCCGCCTTCGAGAAACCGGGGAAGGCGAAATTGCCGTCACCGTCGTTGCGATAGGACGGACCCCCGACCTTCGCGGCCCAGCCGGAGTTCATCGCCACGCAGGCGCCCGCGGGGATATCGCCATTGGCGCTGATCCACGCCTCGATGTCCTCGGGCGCAACCATGCTGTTCGCCTCCTCGGCCGCCTTCGCCTTGATGTCGATCACGCATAACGGACAGACCAGCGTCTCTGGCGCCAGTTCGTCGACCGATGTCCCGTCGGCGGAGAAGTGCAGGGGCGCGTCGATATGCGTGCCGGAATGCTCGTCGATGGTCAGCCGGTACAGCTGGTATCCCGACTCCTCGAACTTCACGGTCTGCTCCAACGCGATCCCGGGCTCGCCACTGAATGTGGGGAAGTCGGGCGTGAAGGTATGGGTCAGATCGACCACGCGGCCATGCGCCGCCGCCAGGGCAGGCCTGGCCGCTGTCATCCCCAGCGCCGCCGCGCCCGCCACGGCCGCCGACCCCCTGAACAGGTCCCGCCGGCTGACCATACGCCGCTTCACGCTTTCCATCACGCAGACATGGCACATCGCTTGTTACTCCCTGGTTGTTCATTGGTGTCTGTTGTTTCTTCGCCGCGACAGGTGCCGGGCACGTCCTTTGTAGCATGGCGCCCGTGGTCGAGGGAGAGGCGGTGCAATTCTTCGGGATTACATTCGCCCGTGCCGGATGGGGCATGGACAAGTCGCCCCGTCTGCGCCAGCCTGCCTCCCGGAGACCCGCCATGATCACGCGCCGCGATACCGCCAGACTGCTCCTTGCCTCCGCCGCCGCGGCGGCACTGCCTTTGCGCCTGTCCGCGGCCACGGCCGAGGAATGGGCGGCCGCCCTGGACAAGGCTCTGACCTCAGCCGTCGTTCCGGGCAGCGGCACCCTCCTGTCGCGCGGGTATTTCGAGTTCGGCAAGACCGGCCGTCAGGCCGGCATGATCGCCGTCATCCGCATGGACTGGCCCCCAGGCTACCGTACCCGCAAGTTCATCTCCAAGGAGACGGGCGAGCAGGAGACATTCAAGCGGCTTGTGGAAAAGGTCTTGGCCGAGTTTCAGGGGGTGAACCCGGGAGGTCTGCGCGAGGTGCGGTTTAGGTAATTTCCGCGCGTCTTCGGTGAACGTCGTCACGAGGGCGCCCTGGCGACTGTCCCGACCTCTGGATCGCTCAACCGGACAAACCCGCAAGGCCGCGCGACACCCCTCGACAACCTCCCAAATCCGCTCCATATCCCAGCACCATGACCGACCTCGCGCATATCCGCAATTTCTCCATCGTGGCGCATATCGACCACGGAAAATCGACGCTCGCCGACCGGCTGATCCAGCTGACCGGCACCGTGGCCGAGCGCGACATGAAGGAGCAGTTGCTCGACGCGATGGACATCGAGCGCGAGCGGGGCATCACCATCAAGGCCAACACCGTGCGCATCGAATACCCGGCGAAGGACGGCCAGACCTACATCCTGAACCTGATCGACACGCCGGGCCACGTCGATTTCGCCTACGAGGTCAGCCGCTCGATGCAGGCCGTCGAGGGCTCGCTGCTGGTCGTCGACGCCAGCCAGGGCGTCGAGGCACAGACGCTGGCCAACGTCTACCAGGCCATCGACGCCGACCACGAAGTCATCCCCGTCCTGAACAAGATCGACCTGCCGGCGGCGGACGTCGAACGCGTCAGGGAACAGATCGAGGATGTCATCGGCATCGACGCCTCGGACGCGATCCAGATCAGCGCCAAGACCGGCCTCGGCATCCCCGACGTGCTGGAGGCCATCGTCCACCGTCTGCCCGCGCCCAAGGGCGACCGCGACGCGCCGCTGAAGGCGATGCTGGTCGACAGCTGGTACGACCCCTACCTCGGCGTCGTCGTCATGATCCGCGTCGTCGACGGCGTGATCCGCAAGGGCGACCAGATCAAGATGATGCAGACCGGTGCGCGCTACGGCATCGACAAGCTGGCCGTCCTCAAGCCGCAGATGGTCGATATCAAGGAACTGGGCCCGGGCGAGATCGGCATCTTCACCGCGTCCATCAAGCAGGTCCGCGACACCAAGGTCGGCGACACGATCACGCACGAGAAGAAGCCCACCGACCGTCCGCTTCCCGGCTTCAAACCCTCGATTCCGGTCGTCTTCTGCGGCCTCTTCCCCGTCGACACCAACGATTTCGAGGATCTGCGCGACGCCATCGACAAGCTGGCGCTGAACGACGCCTCCTTCACGCACGAGATGGAGACCTCCGCCGCCCTCGGCTTCGGCTTCCGCTGCGGCTTCCTCGGGCTTCTCCACCTCGAGGTCATCCGCGACCGGCTGGAGCGCGAGTACGACATCGACCTGATCACCACCGCGCCAAGCGTCGTCTACCACGTCCACATGAAGGACGGCACGATGCGGGAGTTGCACAACCCCGCCGACATGCCGGACCTGACCCATGTCGCCCATATCGAGGAGCCCCGGATCAAGGCCACGATCCTTGTCCCCGACGAATACCTGGGCGATGTGCTGAAACTCTGCCAGGACCGGCGCGGCATCCAGCTGGACCTGACCTATGCGGGCAGCCGCGCCATGGTGGTCTATGACCTGCCGCTGAACGAGGTGGTGTTCGACTTCTACGACCGTCTGAAATCGGTCACCAAGGGCTATGCCAGCTTCGACTACCAGATGATCGGCTACCGCGAGGACAAGCTCGTGAAGATGCAGATCCTCGTCAATGACGAGCCGGTGGACGCGCTCTCCATGATGGTCCACCGCGACCGCGCCGAGAACCGGGGCCGGGCCATGTGCGAGAAGCTGAAGGAGCTGATCCCCCGCCACATGTTCAAGATCCCGATCCAGGCGGCCATCGGAGGCAAGGTCATCGCGCGCGAGACGCTCTCCGCCTTACGCAAGGACGTGACCGCCAAGTGCTACGGCGGCGACGCCACGCGGAAGCGGAAGCTTCTGGACAAGCAGAAGGCGGGGAAGAAGAAAATGCGCCAGTTCGGGAAAGTGGAAATCCCGCAGGAGGCGTTTATTAACGCCTTGAAAATGGACAGCTAAAGCTGGCCAGTTTCGAGGCGCGTGCGGGAAAGCGGGTCACGAAGTGACCTGCGGCCGCACTCCGGTGGGAAGCCGGGCGCTGGACAGCCAAAGCTGTCAATTTTGCGTTTGTGAAGTGTGGCGAGCGAATACTAGCCACGATGGAAATTTCAGTCCACTTGAGAGTATACCTCGGTAATTTAGAATTCCAGTTGACCAAGATGAGCACAAAAACCTTTTCACAGGAAGTCGCCAAACTATCAATAGCCGAAAGGATATTAAAAGCCAAAGAAACTACCGAGGCTTTAACCTACAAGGTGTTGGACGTAATCGAACTTCATGAGGCCAACAAGATCATTGTTTATAGTGATAGGTTGGCATCGCAGATACCAAAGTCACACGCTGCAAATGCCTTCACCACATTTCAAAACACAATGTTCAACTATGAGGTAATCAAATGTATAGCACTTTGGGATCGGGCAGATGACAATGTGATTTCCATACCTACTGTCATTGAGTTGATCGACGATGCTGAAGTGCTCGATTCTCTCATCAATGAGACCCGATCAGCGCATCTTTCACTCGAACCACGAATCCTGAATCCAAGCGAAGATCCCGAGATTCAAGCCGCTGTTAGTGAGGCTGTATTGCGTTCCCAAGAGGAATTTTCCGCAAGTCAAGCTGGAAAGGCTCATGCTGGATTGGTAGGTGCCTTGTCAATGGCCAAGGAAATCATTCAGCGCGAGAGAACTACTTCCATTAAGAACCTTCGCGATCACTTGGCCCACAACTTGATAGTTACCCGAGCCGAGCAAAGGGGTTCGATTCCGAATATGAAGTATGGGGATGAAAAGAACCTCCTTGATATCTCAATTCGCCTAGTTGAAGATCTATATTGTTGGGTCAATGGAACAAGTTTTGATATTCGAACAGATTGTGTTGAGCTTGCAAAAAGGCGAGCAGAAGAGCTTTGGCTGAATTGTAGATTTGACATTTAGCACATGTAGGGTTTGTGTCTGACCTGAACGCCCTGCGCCAAACCTCCCAACTCCGGCCACATTGCCCCGCTACCCTCCACCCCCATGACCCGCCTCCTCGCCATAGCCACAGCCCTCGCCGCCGCGCTCTTCGTCCTCAACGACACCGGCACCGTCCGCCTCTCCACCGGCGGCACAGGCTCGGGCGCGATCTCCGGCTATACCGGCGCCTCGCAATCCGCCATCGGCGGCATCGCGGGCGCGGCAGGCTAGGGGCCGCCGATCACGCCGCCGTGATCGCCGCCCGGTCCGCCGCGTGGTATCCTCCCTCCACCGGGATTGGCCCGGTCAGGGAGACAGAAGATGATTCACAGACTGACACTCGCCGCGATTTTGGCGGCCGCGCTGGCCTCGCCCGCCTTCGCCTTCCAGTGCCCCGCCGACATGGCCGAGATCGACGCCGCGCTGGAGACCGCCAGCCTGTCCGAAGACGTCATGGCCAAGGTCAAGGAACTGCGTGCTACCGGAGAGGCCGAGCATGCCGCCGGCAACCATCAGGCTTCGGTCGACGCCCTGGCGGAAGCGAAGGCGCTCCTGGGGATCTGAGCCCCGCACGACACGACGGGCCGCAGGTGCGCGGCCCATGTTCCCGTCCGAACGCATCCTTCCGGACGGGAACTTCTCAGGCCGATGCACGTTTTTCCTGTCGAAAGGAGACAAACGATGGATCGACTGAGCGTTTTCATCACCCTGATGACTGGCGCCGTTCTGACCGGCGGGCTGGCCATCGCGTTCTTCACTTTCGGGTATTACACATGGCAGGCCGTCGCGATCAGCGCGGTCGTGGGTTTCCTGCTGGCCTGGCCGGTGGCCTATGTGATCTCGCGCCGGATCAAGCGGAACGATCCGGATTTCGACCATACGCGCAGGAAGGACCATACGATACCTGACCCGAACGCGCGGGAAGTCTAGCTGACCTCCGCGCACGCCCCCGGCACGCATCCTTGGCAGTCGATCAGAACAGATCGTTGCCTTGATCCTCGGCGATCGTATCCGCCGCGACGGCACCCGCCGCGCCGACGGCGACAGGGACGCATCCAGACAGCGCCATGGCCGATAGTCCAAGCGCCAGGAACAAAGCGAGGCGTGTCCGCATGGTGTGTCTCCTTGTCCGAAGCACGTGTGCCATACACTGCCATACACTTTGCCGACATTACGCCGACCACGGGCCGACGCAACGGTCAGGATATGGAGGTTCGGGGCGAGTCGCGTGCCGTGGCTGCAATCTTCGCCGTCGGACGGGCGAATCCGGTGCATGTGCCGTCAGCACGTTGCCTGGCCGGTTTATCCCCAGCCAAGTGTCTGATGCGCCATGTGTTCTGAAAGTTATCCACTGTCGTTTCCCCAAGAATATCAACAGGTTATCCCCAAGAAATTTGAGTGATCGGACATTTTTTTCTTGAGCCGGGACGCGGCATTGGCGACAGTCATATCACCGCAGAGGGAAACCGAAGCGGGGTCGCAAAAGCCCCTCGGAGTGGAAGCGACCGGCAAAGGGACATGAGCCTGGAACCGGACGTGAAAATTCAGGAGGTTCGACGACGGATCGGATACGCAAGTGTCTGTGAAAGCGTGGAAATTCCGGGCCAGAGCGGCTGAACAGGCAACCTTCGGGTTGCAGGTTCGGGAAGGCGTCAGGGGTGGCTTCGGCCACGATGCGAGGACCGCGTCTGAGCACCTGGCGCCTTTACCCGTGCCAGAACACTGTCCCCCATAAGAACGAGGCCCGCCTGCTTTCGCAGCGGGCCCCGCGCGTCAGTGATGCGACCGCGTCTGTAGCACCTATGCGTCGCTCTTTACTGCGGTGGCGGTCGAAAATCAACAACATATCGCACCACCCACCGTCAGAACGTCCAGATGTTTACAAATCCACGCCATCAAGGGGGCATGCGTAGGTCTGCCGCCAAATGTGCGATCCTGATGCCCGTGGAAAGAAACCCCACGAATTTCCCGGAATTTGTGATAGTCTTCCAGCGTCAAATGAACTGTGGGGGGGAAATTTGAGCGTTCGATGGATTCCCGTGCTCGTCTGCGCCGGCGCCATCTATCTTTTCGTCGGCGGTGCATTTCATACAAACATTATGACTTCGCCCGAGGTCGCGATCGTGAACCTGGGACGAAGCATTGGAGAGACGGTAACCGGGGCTGTCTCATTCCTCGGCGGCCTGATCTGGCGCTGAGAAGAGCAAGATAGGGCGCGAGCCGCACAGGTGGTGACTTAACTCGCCGCCTGGTGGTCGTGTGCCAGAAACGCGGCGACTGCCGCCTCGAACTCGCGCGGCTTGTCGGCGTGAAGCCAGTGTCCAGCGCCCGGTATCTTTGCAAAAACCGCCTTGGGAAACAGATCGCGTATCCTGTCTCGATGCTCGTCACGTACATAGTCGCTGGTCGCGCCGGTCAGGAACAGGGCGGGGCCATCGAACGCGCCTTCGAGTTCGGGAAATCCGATTATCCGATCCATATCGCGGGCAAGGACATCCAGATTTAGCCGCCAACGCCGGTTCTTGACGTCCAGCGATTGCAGCAGAAACGCTCTTACGCCCGGATCGTCGACGGTCGCCCGCAATTGACGGTCCGCATCTCCCCGCGTCGCGACGGCCTTCAGGTCCAGATCGCGCATGGCCTGGATCAAAGGCATCTGCGTATGGCCGTAGGCCACGGGCGCGATGTCGGCCACGATCAGCTTTCGCACAAGATCGGGCCGCGTCAGCGACAGGACCATCGCCGCCTTGCCGCCCATGGAATGGCCCAGGACATCCGAGTTGCCCTTGATGGTATGGACCAGGTCGGCGGCCATGTCCTCATAGCCATGGGTCTCGAGATGCGGGCTTTCTCCGTGATTGCGCATGTCGACCACATGGACCGGACGCGTCTCGGCGAGGCGTTTGGCGATCACACCCCAGTTTCTGGCAGATCCGAACAGCCCATGGGCGATCAGAAGTGGAACCTGATCCGTCGGGTTCTCATACGTGACGGTATTGAGCATGTCTTTTCTTAGACCGCGCATCGCGGTATCGCCAGAGGTATGGAGACGAAGGATCGGTTTCAGACCATGGCCGACAGGATGTCGGCGCAGTTGCGGGTGCGCGGCGACAGCCTGTCCGACGTCACCGAGCGCGCGGGACGCAAACTGCCGCGCCATCTAAGGTCGGACGCGGCGCAGTTGATCGAGGCCGAGGCGCTTACGGCCAATCCCAAACTGTCACGTCTTGTCGATGAACGGCGACTGGCCAGGGCCGAGCGTCGGTTGAACCGCTTTCTTGACAAACAGAACCCTGCTGCGGAACGGCGGGGCGAGATACTGGACCTTGTCGCGAAGATCGCCTTCGTCTTCGTCACCGTGGTCTTGTCGGTCTTCTTCTTTCTGCTCTGGAGAGGGTATTTCGACTAGAGGCCGGGATAGAGCGGGTACCGGTCACACAGCGCCTTGACCTCTTCCTTCACCTTGTCTTCAACGGCCGCATTGCCCTCCTCGCCGTTCCGAGCCAGGCCGTCGACGACCTCGACGATCCAACGGGCGATCTGCCGGAACTCGGGTTCGCCGAAGCCTCTGGTCGTGCCGGCAGGCGTTCCGAGGCGGATGCCAGAGGTGACGAAGGGTTTTTCCGGGTCGAATGGCACGCCGTTCTTGTTGCAGGTGATGTGCGCCCGCCCGAGGGCCGCTTCGGCGGCCTTGCCGGTGACCTTCTTCGGTCTCAGATCGGCCAGCATCAGGTGGTTGTCGGTGCCGCCCGACACGATATCGATGCCGCCTTTCATCAATTCGTCCGCCATGGCCTGCGCGTTCTTCACCACCTGATCCGCGTATGACTTGAACTCGGGCCGCAGTGCTTCGCCGAAGGCCACGGCCTTGGCCGCGATGACATGCATCAGCGGACCGCCTTGAAGGCCCGGGAACACCGCCGAGTTGATCTTCTTGGCGATGTCGGCATCATTGGTCAGGATCAGCCCGCCACGCGGTCCGCGAAGGGATTTGTGCGTCGTCGATGTCACGACATGCGCGTGCGGCACGGGCGAGGGATGTGCGCCACCGGCAACAAGGCCCGCGATATGGGCCATATCGACGTGAAGGTAGGCGCCCACCTCGTCCGCGATCTCGCGGAAGGCCGCCCAGTCCCACGTTCGCGAATACGCCGTGCCGCCGGCAATGATCAGCTTCGGCTTGTGCGCGTGCGCCTTTGCCCGGACATCGTCCATGTCCAGCATCTGGTCCTGCTGGCGCACGCCGTAGGACACGACGTTGAACCACTTGCCCGACATATTGACGGGCGAGCCGTGGGTCAGGTGGCCGCCCGAGTTCAGGTCAAGGCCCATGAACGTGTCGCCCGGCTTCAACAGCGCCAGGAACACCGCCTGGTTCATCTGGCTGCCCGAATTCGGCTGAACGTTGGCGAACTCGCATCCGAACAGCTCTTTCGCCCGCTCGATCGCCAGCGTCTCGGCGATATCGACGTATTGGCAGCCGCCGTAGTAGCGCTTGCCCGGGTAGCCTTCGGCGTACTTGTTCGTCATGACCGAGCCTTGGGCTTCCAGCACCGCGCGGCTGACGATGTTCTCGGACGCGATCAATTCGATCTCGTGGCGCTGGCGGCCAAGTTCCTTTCGGATGGCGTCGAATATCTCGGCATCCCGGCTTTCAAGCGTCTCGGTGAAAAATCCATGGTCGCGGTGCGGTGCGTTCATCGGTCAAGCCTCCGGTCTGGGCCTTTGAAATGTGACGGTCTCATACCGGTAAACGGGCCGGCCTTAAAGCGAGGATTCCGGCACATGGCAGCGCGTTTCCGTCGCATGTGCGCATCCCAGCCCCTTGTGTTTCCGCCGGATGCGGGCAATCGTTTCGAAAAACCCGAAGGTTAGCCGATAGATGCGCCCATCGACCGCCATTTCCTTTCGCGCCAGCGACGCGGACGTCGCCATGGATGCGCTGGACCGGCTGGCGTCACGATACGGCCAGGTCCCCCCCGAAGACGCCGACGTGATTGTGGCCCTTGGTGGCGACGGCTTCATGCTTCAGACCCTGAATGACGTGCGTCCGCTGGACAAACCGATCTATGGCATGAACCGGGGCACTGTCGGTTTCCTGATGAATGAATACAGCGAGGACAACCTGCCGCAACGGTTGGCCGAGGCTGAAGAGGCCGTCATCAATCCCCTGCACATGCGCGCGGGCAGCGAGGACGGCAGCGTGACCGAGGCCTTGGCGATCAACGAAGTATCGCTCTTGCGCGCCGGCCCCCAGGCTGCGCGGCTGAGAATCTCGGTGGACGGCAAGCCGCGGATGGAAGAGCTGGTTTGTGACGGGGCGCTGGTGGCGACACCTGCGCGATCGACGGCGTACAACTATTCTGCTCACGGTCCCATTCTGCCGATCGGCTCCGAAGTTCTGGCGGTGACCGCAGTGGCGGCGTTTCGTCCGCGCCGCTGGCGGGGCGCCCTGGTACCGAAGGCGGCGGTGATCAGATTCGACGTTCTGAACCCGGAAAAGCGCCCCGTGATGGCCGACGCCGACAGTCGGCCGGTTCGGAACGTGCATTGGGTGGAAGTGCGAAGCGAGGCGAACGTGCGCCACAGAATTCTGTTCGACCCGGGTCACGGCCTGGAAGAGCGCCTGATCCGCGAACAGTTCTCGTAACTCGCGTCGCCGTGCGAGGGTTCAGCCGGCGTAACCCAAGGTTCTCAGTGCCTCCCGGATTTCGTCCAGAATGGCCGGATCGTCGATGGTGGCGGGCATCTTGAAATCCTCGCTGTCGGCGATCTTCACCATTGTCGCCCGCAGGATTTTGCCCGACCGGGTCTTGGGAAGGCGCTGCACCACAACAGCGTGCTTGAATGCCGCCACGGGTCCGATCCGATCACGCACCAGCTTCACGCATTCCGCGACGATCTCGCTGTCGCCACGGGTCGTGCCGGTATTGGTGCAGAGAAACCCAAGCGGCAGTTGCCCCTTCAGGTCGTCCGCCACACCGATCACCGCGCATTCGGCGACATCCGGATGGCTGGCCAGAACCTCTTCCATCGCGCCGGTCGACAACCTGTGGCCCGCCACATTGATGACGTCGTCGGTGCGGGCCATGATGTACAGATACCCGTCTTCGTCCACATAGCCCGCGTCGCCTGTCTCGTAATAGCCGGGAAACTGGTTCAAGTAGCTTTTCCTGAACCGGTCTTCGGCATTCCAGAGCGTCGGCAGCGTGCCGGGCGGCAGCGGCAGTTTCACAGCGATTGCGCCCAACTCGCCGGGTTTCATCGGGTGACCGCCTTCGTCGAGGATCTGAACGTCGTAACCGGGCATGGCGACAGACGGCGATCCCAGCTTGATCGGCAGTTGTTCGATACCGATGGGGTTCGCCGCGATCGCCCAACCCGTTTCCGTCTGCCACCAATGATCGATGACCGGTACGCCCAGCATCCGCTCGGCCCACTGGATCGTGTCGGGGTCTGCCCGCTCGCCCGCAAGGAACAGGGCCTTCAGGCTGGACAGATCGTACTTCTTGACGAACGCGCCATTCGGGTCCTCGCGCTTGATCGCGCGAAAGGCCGTGGGTGCGGTGAACAGCACCTTGATGTCGTGTTCGTCGATCATGCGCCAGAACGTGCCCGCATCCGGCGTGCCGATGGGCTTTCCCTCGAATACGACCGTGGTGTTGCCGTGAATGAGCGGCGCGTAGCAGATATAGCTGTGGCCGACGACCCAGCCCACATCCGAAGCCGCCCAATAGACGTCTCCCGGATCGACACCGTAGATGTTCTTCATCGACCAGTTCAGCGCGACCAGATGTCCGCCCGTATGGCGCACCACGCCTTTCGGCTGACCCGTGGTGCCCGACGTGTACAGGATGTAGGCCGGGTGGTTGCCTTCGACCGGAACGCAGTCCGCAGGCGCCGCCCCGTCCTGAAACGCGGTCCAATCGAAGTCGCGGCCCGGTTGCAGGTCGGCGGCCGACTGCTCGCGCTGAAGGACCACGCAGAAATCGGGCTTGTGGGTGGAGGCCTCGATGGCGGCGTCGAGCAAAGGCTTGTAGGCGATCACGCGCCCGGGTTCGATCCCGCACGAGGCCGCCAGGATCGCCTTGGGCTTGGCATCGTCGATCCGAACGGCAAGTTCGTTGGCCGCGAATCCGCCGAACACGACCGAATGAATGGCACCGATCCGTGCGCAGGACAGCATCGCGACCAAGGCCTCTGGGACCATCGGCATGTAGATGATGACGCGGTCTCCCTTGGTCACACCTTGCCGCGCCATGGCGCCGGCCATCAGCGCCACCTTGTCCTTCAGTTCGGCGAAAGTGATCTTGTCCTTGGCGCCTGTGATCGGGCTGTCATAGATGATCGCGGTCTGGGCCGCGCGGCCGCCTTCGACATGCCGGTCGACGGCGTTCCAGCAGGTGTTGACCATGCCGTCGCTGAACCATTCATAGAGAGGAGCGTTGGCGTCATTCAGCGCCCGGGTCGGCGTTTCGTTCCAGTCGATCGCTTGGGCCGCTTCCATCCAGAAAGCCTCCGGATCGGATTTCCAAGCCTCGTAAACGTCCCGATACCCCATGACCGCTCTCCTCCTTGCAGCGTTCTGAGCAGGTGTTACGGGACAGGGTCATTCCTGGGCAAGTACCTTGCCGGGCGGAGCGTCAGAACGACGCAAAAAATTTGCAGCCTTTGCCTGAGCGTTCTGCAAATCTTTGCAAAGCCGTCGCTAACAGCGAAATCGCCCGATCCCGGCGCCTGACTTTTGCAAAGTTGTTAATGCCAGCCGGCTGAGAATCACCCGTAATGGGCCACCGGCGTTCCGGCCAGCGCCGAGATGTTCAAAAGCCCTCTTGCGGTGATCGACGGCGTCACGATGTGCGCGCGATTGCCCATGCCCATCAGGATCGGTCCGACCTCCAGACCGCCGGCCTTCATCTTGAGGATGTTACGCACGCCCGACGCCGCGTCGGTATTGGCGAAGACCAGGACATTCGCCGCGCCCTGAAGGCGGGAATTCGGCATGATGCGAGCGCGAAGTTCTTCGTCCAGCGCCGCGTCGGCATGCATCTCGCCCTCGTAGTCGAAGGGCTGCGGTCCGGCGTCCAGCAGCGCCAGTGCGGCTCTCATACGGCGGCCCGTATCGCAGTCGAGGTTGCCGAACTGGCTGTGGCTACAGAGCGCGATCTTGGGCGCGACGCCGAACCGCCTGGTATGGCGTGCGGCGGCGATGACAACCTCTGCGATCTGGTCGGGCGTCGGCTCGGGATGGACATGCGTGTCCGCGATGAAAAGGGGACCGTCCTCCAGGATCATCAGGCTCAGTGCGCCAATGGGGTGCAGCCCGTCGGTCGCGAGAATCTGGCAGATGTAGTTCAGATGCCAGAGATACTGACCGAAGGTGCCGCAGATCAGGCTGTCGGCCTCTCCCCTGTGGACCATCACGGCCCCGATGGCGGTGGTGTTGGTGCGCATCACGGCGCGCGCCAGGTCAGGCGTCACGCCCTTGCGCTCCATCAACCCGTGATAGGTCGTCCAATAGTCGCGATAGCGCGGGTCGCTTTCGGGGTTCACCACCTCGAAATCCTTGCCGGGATGGATCGGCAGGCCCGCGCGTTCGGCGCGCGCGTCGATCACGTCGGGACGCCCGATCAGGATCGGACGGTCGGTGGTCTCCTCCAGCATGGCGTTCGCGGCCCGCAGCACGCGCTCGTCCTCGCCCTCGGCAAAGACGATGCGGCGCTGGGCCGTCGATGCGGCTTCGAACACGGGGCGCATGATCAGGGCGGACTTGAAGACCGAGCCGTCCAGGCGCTTCTTGTAGGCCGCCAGATCGTCGATGGGCCGCGTCGCGACGCCAGTCTCGATCCCGGCCTTGGCGACCGCCGAGGCGACGACGCCCATCAGGCGCGGATCGAACGGTTTGGGGATCAGGTAATCGCGACCGAAGGTCAGCTGCTCGCCCTTGTAGGCGGCAGCGGCCTCGGCGCTGGTCGTCGCGCGGGCAAGGGCCGCGATGCCTTCGATACAGGCCAGTTTCATCTCGTCGTTGATCGTCGTCGCGCCCACGTCAAGCGCGCCGCGAAAGATGAAGGGAAAGCAAAGAACGTTGTTGACCTGGTTTGGAAAATCCGAACGTCCCGTTGCGATGATGGCGTCCGGCGCAACCTCGCGGACGGCGTCCGGCATGATCTCGGGCGTCGGATTGGCCAGCGCGAAAACGATGGGCGTGCCGGCCATCTTGCGGACCATATCCTGGGTCAGCACGTTCGGTCCCGACAGGCCAAGGAACAGATCGGCCCCCTCGATCACATCCTCCAGGCTTTTCAGGCCACCGGGTTGCGCAAAGGCGGCCTTCTGCGGCGTCATATCCTCGGTCCGGCCCTCGTGGACCAGCCCGTGCAGGTCGCATAAAAAGACATTCTCGCGTTTCACGCCAAGCTTCAGAAGCGTGTTCAAACAGGCGATTCCCGCCGCACCGCCGCCGGTCGAGACGACCTTGATGTCCTCGAACGCCTTGTCGGCCACTCGCAGCGCGTTCGTAGCCGCAGCGCCTACGACAATCGCCGTGCCGTGCTGGTCATCGTGGAAGACTGGGATGTTCATCCTGTCGCGGCAGATCTGCTCGACGATGAAACAATCGGGCGCCTTGATATCTTCGAGGTTGATGGCGCCGAACGTCGGCTCCAGCGCGCAGACGATCTCGGCCAGTTTCTCGGGATCGCTTTCGTTCAGTTCGATATCGAAGCAGTCGATATTCGCGAACTTTTTGAACAGAACCGCCTTGCCCTCCATCACCGGCTTCGAGGCCAGACCGCCGATATTGCCCAAGCCAAGAACCGCCGTGCCGTTCGACACCACCGCCACCAGATTGCCCCGCGCGGTGAAGCGGCTGGCCGACATCGGGTCGGCCTTGATCTCCAGGCAGGCCTCGGCCACGCCGGGCGAATAGGCGCGGGCCAGGTCGCGTCCATTGGCCAGGGGTTTCGTGGCGCGGATCTCCAGCTTTCCGGGCTTCGGATACTCGTGATAGTCAAGCGCTGCCTGGCGCAGGGCCTCCTGCCTCGGATCGCTGGTCATTCTGTCCTCCCCGGAAACTAGTTTAACGTTAAACTAGTTTGTGCGACGCCGTGACTACTCGGCGGATGACGGAAGGTCAACGCAAGAGACGACGCCTGCGGCGATTGTGCGGCGAAACCGGCAGGCGGGCAAGCGGTGACACAGCGTCTTGCACTTCGCACCGCCTCGGGCCACCTTGCCCAAAACAGCCAGGGACACCCATGAGTCTTCTAGACGATGCGCGCGCCGTGCGCGAAAACGCCTATGCGCCCTATTCCAAGTTCAAGGTCGGCGCCGCGGTCAGAACCGTTTCGGGCGAGGTCTTCGTCGGTTGCAACGTGGAGAACGTCGCATCGCCGGAAGGGACCTGCGCCGAGGCCGGGGCCATCGCCGCGATGGTCGCGGCGGGCCACACGCGCCTGACCGAGGTGGCGGTCATCGCGGAAAGCCCCGAGCCGGTGACGCCCTGTGGCGGCTGCCGTCAGAAGCTGATCGAGTTCGCCGGGCCCGATGCGCGGATCGTGATGGCGACAACCGCGGGCGCGTCGCGGGAAATGACTGTGTCCGACCTGCTGCCGGGCGCGTTCGGCCCGGGCCACATGGTCTGACATGGACGCGCGTGCGATCATCGAAAAGGTGCGCGACGGCATCGAGCCGACGCAGGCCGAATTGAACTGGTTCGCCAAGGCATTGGCCAGCGGGGCGGTGACGGATGCACAAGCCGGGGCTTTCGCCATGGCCGTCTGTCTGAAGGGGCTGTCCGAAGAGGCGCGGGTCGCCCTGACGCTGGCGATGCGCGATTCCGGCGACGTCCGGCGCTGGGATGACGGCGCGCCGGTCGTCGACAAGCACTCGACGGGCGGGATCGGCGATTGCGTGTCGTTGTTGCTGGCGCCCATGCTGGCGGCCGTCGGCGCGCGGGTACCCATGATATCGGGCCGGGGGCTGGGACACACGGGCGGCACGCTCGACAAGCTGGAAGCGATCCCGGGCGTGTCGACCGATGTCGACGAGGCAGGATTTCGCCGCATGGTCGAAGAGAATGGCGCGGCCATCGTCTCGGCCACTGCACGGATGGCGCCCGCCGACAAGCGGCTTTACGCGATCCGCGATGTCACGGGCACGGTCGAAAGCATCGACCTGATCACCGCCTCGATCCTGTCGAAGAAACTGGCCGCCGGCCTGGGCGCGCTGATCCTGGACGTCAAGGTGGGCAGTGGTGCGTTCATGAAAAGCGCCGAGGATGCCCAGGCGCTCGCCTCATCGCTGGTGCGGACCGCGAACGGCGCCGGGTGCCGGACCGCTGCGCTGATCACCGACATGAACCAGCCGCTGGCGCCCGCGGCGGGCAACGCGCTGGAGGTTGCGGTGGTGATGGAGGCATTGACCGCGCCGCGCAACTCGCGGCTGGTGGACCTGACGCTGTCGCTTGGCGCCGAGTTGATGGTGCTGGCGGGCATGGACACGGCGCCCGAAGTGGCGGCGGTCAAGCTGCGCGACGTGCTGCAATCGGGCGAGGCCGCGAAAGTCTTCGACGCGATGATCGCCGCGCTGGGCGGGCCCGACGCGTTCAGCGAGGACTGGCGGCGTCGTTTGCCCGAGGCGAATGTCATTCGCGACATCCCCGCGCCCTCGGGCGGGACGGTCAGCGCGATCGACGGTCATGCGGTGGGTCTGGCCGTTGTGCGCATGGGTGGCGGCCGCATGAAGGAAGGCGACCGGATCGACCCATCGGTCGGGTTCTCCGATATCGCACCGCTGGGCGCCGAGGTCGCGAAGGGCCAACCGCTGGCGCGGCTTCACGCCGCCAGCGAAAAAGCGGCGCAGGCGGCGGAACGCGCGTTTCTCGAAGCCGTCAGCGTCGGTGAGACGGACGAGGTGCCGCCCCTCGTCCATGGTCGGGTGACCTGACGTGCCGCGCGCGTTCCTCGTGGTGCTGGACAGCGTCGGGGCGGGGGGCGCGCCGGACGCGCGCAAATTTTTCAATGGCGACGTGCCGGACACCGGCGCCAATACCCTGGCGCATATCGCGCAGGCCTGCGCGGTGGGCGAAGCGGAGGAGGGCCGTTCGGGCCCGTTGAGGATGCCGCACCTCGACGCGCTTGGCTTGAGTGCGTCCGTCAAACTGGCTTCGGGCGAGGACATGCCCGGTTTGGCTGCCGACCCCGAGGGCCTGTGGGGCGCGGCGACCGAGGTGTCGAAGGGCAAGGACACGCCGTCGGGCCATTGGGAGATGGCTGGTGTACCGGTCCCCTGGGACTGGACGTATTTTCCGAAGACGACGCCCGCCTTCCCCGAGGACCTGACGGCACTGACCGCGCGCCTTGCAGGGACCGAGGGCATCCTGGGCAACTGCCATGCCTCGGGCACCTTGATCATCGACGAGCTGGGCGAAGAGCATCTGAGAACCGGCTGGCCCATCTGTTACACGTCGGTCGACAGCGTCTTTCAGATCGCGGCGCACGAAGACGCCTTCGGGCTGGACCGTCTGCTGACGCTTTGCAGGGACCTGGCGCCGACCCTTCACGAGATGAAGGTCGGCCGCGTGATCGCCCGTCCTTTCGTGGGTCGTCCGGGGGATTTCACGCGTACGCCGAACCGCAAGGACTTCGCGATCGCGCCGCCATCCCCCACCTTGTGCGACTGGGTCAGCGGGGCGGGCGGCACGGTTCACGCGGTGGGCAAGATCGGCGACATCTTCTCGATGCAGGGGATCGACGATGTGGTGAAGGGGACGGACGCCGACCTGATGGAACACATGGTGCGTCTGACGCAGGTCGCCGGAGACGGCAGTCTGACCTTCGCCAATTTCGTCGAATTCGACTCGGTCTATGGGCATCGGCGCGATGTGTCGGGTTATGCGCGCGCGCTGGAGTGGTTCGCTGTGCACGTGACGAGACTGCTGGCGAACATGGGCGCGGGCGATCTGATTCTGTTCACTGCCGACCACGGCAACGACCCGACCTGGGTCGGAACCGACCACACCCGCGAACGCGCGCCGGTGGTGGGTCACGGCGTCGGTCGAAAGGCCGTCGGGCAGGTCGGGTTCGTGGACATCGCCGCCTCGGTCGCGGCACATCTGGGCGTGCCGTCCGCCGGACCGGGGCGGAGCTTTCTGTGAGGGAGCTGCCGAAAGTCGAACTGCACCTGCACCTGGAGGGCGCCGCGCCAGCGGCCTTCATCCGGGCGCTTGCGAAGGAAAAACACGTCGATATCTCGGGCATTTTCGATGAACGCGGTGCCTACAAGTATGCGGATTTCTGGGATTTCCTGAGGGTCTATGAGGCTGCGACCTCGGTTCTGCAAACGCCCGAGGATTACCGTCGCCTGACGTTGGCGGTGCTGGAGGAAAGCGCGGCCTCGGGGGTGATCTATTCCGAGGTGTTCCTGTCGCCAGACTTCTGCGGAAACCGCGACTTGGGGGCCTGGCGCGAGTATCTGGCGGCGATCCGTGACGCCGCCGACGAGGCCGGGGCGAAGGACGGCATCGTCCTGCGGGGGATCGTGACCTGCATTCGGCACTTCGGTCCGGACAAGGCGCGCGAAACGGCGATCTGTGCGGCCGAGACGGCGGGCGACTGGCTTGTGGGATTCGGCATTGCAGGGGACGAAAAGGCGGGGAAACCCAAGGACTTCGTCTGGGCCTTCGACTGTGCGCGCGAAGCGGGTCTGCGCCTGACCGCCCATGCGGGCGAGTGGGGCGGCCCAGAGAGCGTGCGTGACGCGCTGGACGATCTGCGCGTCGAGCGGATCGGACACGGCGTGCGTGCAATCGAGGACCTGGCGCTGGTGGATCGGCTGGCGGAGTACGGCATCGTGCTGGAAGTCTGTCCGGGGTCGAATATCGCCCTTGGGCTCTATCCCGACTGGCGATCGCACCCGATCCACCTATTGCGGGAGCGGGGGGTGAAGGTGACCGTCTCGACCGACGATCCGCCCTTCTTTCACACGACGATGACCCATGAATACGAACGGCTTGCCGATGCCTTCGAGTGGGATGACGGCGTCTTCGAGGACCTGGGCAGAACCTCGGCCCGGGCGGCGTTCGCGGATGCCGCAACGAAAGAGACCATCCTGAAAAGACTGGAGACCCAATGACCCGGCACCTGACCATCGTCGATCATCCGCTGGTGCAGCACAAGCTGACGCTGATGCGCGACAAGAACACGCCGACCGCCGTCTTTCGCCAGCTGCTGCGCGAGATCAGTCACCTTCTGGCCTATGAGGTGACGCGGGAATTGCCCATGACGACCGCCGAGATCGAGACGCCACTGATGACGATGCAGGCCCCGGTTCTGGATGGCCGAAAGCTGGCGCTGGTGTCGATCCTTCGGGCGGGCAACGGATTGCTGGACGGGATGCTGGATCTGATCCCGTCGGCACGCGTGGGGTTCGTGGGGCTGTATCGGGACGAAGAGACGCTTCAGCCGGTGCAGTATTACTGCAAGCTGCCCGGCGAATTGGACAACCGGTTGGTGATCGCGGTGGACCCGATGCTGGCCACGGGAAACAGCTCGGTCGCGGCCGTCGATCTGATCAAGCAGGCGGGGGCGACGGATATCCGGTTTCTGTGCCTTCTGTCGGCGCCGGAAGGCGTCGCGCGGATGAAGGAGGCGCATCCGGATGTGCCCGTCGTCACCGCGGCGCTGGATCTGAGGCTGAACGAAAAAGGCTATATCGTTCCGGGCCTTGGCGATGCAGGTGACCGGATGTACGGCACCAAGTAGGCGACGAATCTCTTTACAGGTGTCACCGGCGGCGGCACCTTGGCGGCGCGTCAAATCCGGGGGGATGTCGTGATCGGAAAATCGGCTTTGGCGGCGTGGGCCGCCATGATGTGGCTTCATTCGGTCTCCGCTCCGGCGGCGGCGTCGTCGCTGCCCCCGGAGGGGTATGACAAACCGGATTTCGTCGGGAGGGATGGCTGCCTTTATTCGAAGGCGGTTGTCGGAGACTGGGAGATCTGGGTGCAGCGTCTGGACGACGAGAAGCGGCCCGTCTGCGGGCTGACGCCGACCGGATCGGGCGGCGACGCCTTTTCGCCCCGGTCCGGCTCCAGCACCTGATCAGCCTTCGCAGATCCGTTGCAGCGCGATCCAGTCGCCGTCGCCCAGAACCGGGTTGGATGCGCCAATGGCCTGGCTGGCCTCGATCAGCGGACGGGTCGTTTCCCCACTGAAATCAATCGCGTAGGCATAGGCGGCGCCGGATATTCCCGCCGTTCGCAGGCGTTCTGTCAGCCGCGCATCGGAGACGGGCGCGGGCGATGCCGCGACGAGGCGTTCGGCGTGAAGGCGCAGCGCCTCGTCCTCGATCTCGCCTGTCGTCAGCAGGCGCAGCGCGACGGTCAGGCCGGTATCGGCCAGAAGGCGTTCCAGCGGGTCGCGCTCGCGGCGGCGGATGTCTTCGGCCAGAAGATAGCCCGCAAGAACTTCGGGCGTTTCGTGATCCTCGACCAGGCGGTGTCCGATCAGGATCGTGCCGCCCGGCAGGTGCGCCGTCTCGGTCAGGGCCGAGGGCAGGACCAGAAGCGTGGTGCGGTCCTCGGCAAAGAGGCGTGTTTGAAGCTTCTCGAGTGCGCGGAGGCCCGCCGCGTCAGCGCAGGGCGGTCCGGTCAGGCGCCGAACCTCGGCGCGAAGCCGCGTGCCAAGTTCGGTGCGCGCGCCCTGGGGCACCAGCGAGGCGGTGTAGCGCGTGATCGCGCCGGGAAGCCAGACCATGGCGGCAGCGAGAACCGCGAGGATGACCGCCGTGATCGCCAATCCGCGCAGGCGACCCGGACGGCCGGGGCCGCGGCGGATGGATCTCAGGACGGCCTCGATCCCGTCGATCATCTCGGGATCGGAGAGTTCAAGCGATTCCGGGGTATCCTCGCCGGGCGTGTAGAGCGCGGGTATCTGACCGGGGTTGCGACGGATGATGGCCGGCAGCGACCAATGACTGAGCGCGGTGCCGTTGGCGGCGGCGATCGTCAGCGTGGCGTCGCCGATCGAGACGATGACGTCGCGGCGCTGGGCGTCGGGCTCGGGGCGCCAGAGGCCCTCGGATTCCAGGCGCTGGTATTTCGCCAGAACTGTCACGCTTGGTGCCGCCCGCCTCCCGCTTTTTTGTTGGGCGAAGCTTAGACCAAGCGGGAGTGGCCGACAATCGCGGGCGTCGGGCCGATCCGCGGGTTGCGTCAGCGACCGGCAGGGCGTAGCACGGAGAGCGAGCAAATATTGGGGAAACGTCCATGTCCGACGATCCGAAAACCCTGGTCTCGACCGCGTGGCTGGAACGGCACCTGAAGGATCCGGACCTCAGGATATTCGACGCGTCATGGTACATGGCCGAGATGAACCGGGATGCCCGCGCCGAATACGACGCGGCGCACATCCCCGGAGCGCGGTTCTTCGACATCGACGAGATTTCGGATCAGCGCTCGGCCTTGCCGCACATGGTGCCGCCCACGGAGAAGTTCATCAGCCGGATGCGCGCGATGGGCGTGGGCGACGGTCATCAGGTGGTGGTCTATGACGGTGCGGGGCTGTTCAGCGCCGCGCGTGTCTGGTGGCTGTTCCGTCTGATGGGCAAGACCGATGTGGCCGTGCTGGATGGCGGGTTTCCGAAATGGCGGGCCGAAGGACGCCCCGTCGAGGACATGGCCCCGATGATGCGGGATCGGCACATTACGGTTTCAAAGCAAAATCAAATGGTTAAGGACGTAACGCAGGTCGCCGCCGCCGCGAAGCTGAAGGATCACGAAATCCTTGACGCCCGTTCCCCCGGACGCTTCCGGGGCGAAGAGTCCGAACCGCGCGAGGGCCTGCGCTCAGGGCATATTCCGGGATCGAAGAACATTCACTACCGCACGCTCTTGAACGACGACGGCACCATGAAATCACCGGAAGCCTTAAAAAAGGTTTTCCAAGCGGCCGGTGTCGATCTGAGCAAGCCCGCGATCACCACCTGCGGCTCGGGCGTGACGGCTGCGATCATCTCGCTGGCGCTGGAGCGGATCGGACATCGCGAACATGCGCTCTATGATGGATCATGGACCGAATGGGGGGCCTTCGATTACCTGACGGTCGAGACCGGATGACGATCCAGAAGGCCGGAACCGAACTTGCCTATACCGTGACCTACCTGGAGATGACGGCGCGCCCGCCCTATGACTGGCCGCACCTGCCCGCCGGATCGACGGCGGCGCTTCTGATGTCCGAAAAGCCGCCGGTCTGGTGGTTTCTGGCGCTGTATGACGCGGTCGGGCGCGACTATGCCTGGGAAGACATCCACAAGCGCGAACACGACGAGCTCGAAGCCTGGCTTCAGAGCGAGACGTCGTTGCTTTACACGCTTTTCGACCAGGGCTGGCCACAGGGCTTTTTCCTGATCGACCGACAGGACGCGGGGGTGACGGACCTGGCCTATTTCGGGATGGTGCCCGAGGCCGTCGGCCGGGGGCTGGGCGGCTGGCTGTTGCGGACGGCGATCCTGACCGCGTGGGATTATCCGGGCGTTGAAAAGGTGACCGTGAACACCTGCACGCTGGACCATCCCCGCGCACTTGCGCTTTATCAGAAAAACGGGTTCACCCCTGTCCGGCGCGAGGACAAGACGCGAATCCTGACCCGCGACCGAGACCTGAGACGCATCCCAAGCTAGAGGCATGTCATGCTGACCGACCTGAAGCCGCAACCCGCCGACAAGATCCTGGCCCTGATGCAGACCTTTCGCGAGGACCCACGCGAGGGCAAGATCGACCTGGGCGTCGGCGTCTACAAGAACGCCGAGGGCGTGACCCCGGTGATGCGGGCCGTGAAGGCGGCGGAGCAGCGGCTGGTCGATACGCAGGACACCAAGGCCTATACCAGCCTGGCCGGCGATCCGGCCTTTGCCGCCGCGATGCGGGGTCTGATCCTGGGCGACAGCGTGGAGGCCGCGCGCGTGGCCGCCGTGGCGACGCCCGGCGGGACGGGGGCGATCCGGCAAGGCCTTGAACTGATGCAATATGCCGACCGGGACGCCACGATCTGGCTGTCATCGCCGACATGGCCGAACCATCCGTCCATCGTGAAATACCTCGGGATTCCGATGCGGGAATATCGGTATCTGGCCGACGAAAAGCCGGTGGTGGATTTCGACGGCATGATGGCGGACCTGAAGGGCGTGAAGGCGGGCGATCTGGTGCTGCTGCATGGCTGTTGCCACAACCCGACGGGCGCGAACCTGACCGCCGATCAGTGGGCGGCGGTGGCCGATCACCTGGAGGCGACGGGGGCCATTCCGTTCATCGACATCGCCTATCAGGGCTTTGGCGACGGTTTGGAGGAGGACGCATTGGGTGTGCGTCTGCTGGCGGCGCGGATGCCCGAGATGATCGTGGCTGCGAGTTGCTCCAAGAATTTCGGGGTCTACCGCGAGCGGACGGGCCTTCTGATGACGATCGCGCCGGAGACCAGGTCGAAGGGCGAGGCGCAGGCGACGCTGAACTTCCTGAACCGGCAGAATTATTCCTTCCCGCCCGATCACGGGGCGCGGGTGGTGCAGATGATCCTGGACGATCCCGACCTGCGCGCCGACTGGCAGAACGAGCTGGAGGAGGTGCGGCTGGGCATGCTGAAGCTGCGCGAGCAGCTGGCGCGCGAGCTTCGGGTGCGGACCAACTCGGATCGCTTTGATTTCATTGCGGAACATCGCGGCATGTTCTCGCGCCTTGGGATTTCGCCCGAGAAGGTGGCGGAGCTGCGCAAGAGCCGGGGCATCTACATGATCGGTGACAGCCGGATGAACATCGCGGGGCTGAACGAGGCGACGGTGCCGGTTCTGGCCGAGGCGATCGTGGCGGTGGGTGTCTGACGCGAGCGACCTGCGCCGGATTGCCGGGCCAAGACGTTGTCTTGAAAGAATAAAACGGCTCTCCGACAGGGGCGGCACCCTGTCGGCCCCGTGTCGGCAAAACGTATGGCATCCGTTGCGTTCACACCTTCTTAACCCCCCAGATCATGGGGTCAGCCTCGCCCGGAGGTATGAAGCGGGCGTGAAGTGATGGGCCGCCGGTGGGGCGCTGCCCCTCCGGACCTCCCCGGGATATTTCCGGGCCGATGAAGGCTCAGCCGTTTTCGCGGAGGACCGCGCCGGCGAGGTAGAGCGAGCCGCAGATCAGTATGCGCGCCGTCGGATCGCCGTCGGCGATCCTGGCGAGCGCGGCCGCGACCGATGGCGCGACGCTGGCGGGCAGGCCGACGGCATCGGCCGCGGCGGCGGTGTCCTCGGCGGGCAAAGTCGCGGCCTCGCCCGGGATGGCGACGGCGTGGAGGCTTTTCGCCTGGGCGGCGAGGGGGCGCAGGTAGCCTTCGACATCCTTGGTCGACAGCATACCGCAGATCATGTGGGTGGACCGCGGCGGCATACGGGCCAGCGTGGCGGCCAGCGCCTCGCCCGCGGCGGGGTTGTGGCCGCCGTCGAGCCAGAGTTCGGCCTCGGGCGCGGCGTCCACGAGCGGGCCGTGGCGGAGGCGCTGCATCCGGGCGGGCCAATAGGCGTTGGTGACGGCCCCTTCGCAGGCGGTGTCGCCGAAACCGAGGTGGCGGAGCGCGGCGATGGCCATGCCCGCGTTGCCGATCTGGTGGGGGCCGCGCAGGTTGGGCAGAGGCAGGTCCAGAAGCCCGGCCTCGTCCTGATAGATGAGGCGGCCCCGCTCCTCGGTGGCGTGCCAGTGCTGGCCGTGGGTCAGGCAGGGGGCGCCGAACCGGGCGGCTTCGGCCTCGATCACCGCCAGGCTTTCGTCGTGTTGGGGGCCGATGACGACGGGCACGCTGCGCTTGATGATGCCGGCCTTCTGGTAGGCGATTTCGCCCAACGTTTCGCCGAGATATTGCTGATGGTCCAGATCGACGGTGGTGATGATCGTGAGACGGGGCCGTTCGACGACGTTGGTGGCGTCGTGACGCCCGCCGAGGCCGACCTCGAGCAGCGTCCAGTCGGCACTCTCGCGCACGAAGGCGAGGAAGGCGGCGACGGTGGTGATCTCGAAATAGGTGATCTCATGGCCGTCGTTGGCCTGGTAGACCTCATCCAGGATCCGCGTCAGGCGATCCTCGGAGATGATCTTCCCCGCCACCCGGATTCGTTCGTGGAACCAGGCGAGGTGCGGCGAGGTGTAGGCGTGGCAGACCTGGCCCGCCGCCTCGAGACCGGCGCGGATCATCGCCTGGGTCGAGCCCTTGCCGTTGGTGCCCGCGACGTGGATCACGGGCGGCAGATGTTCGTGCGGATCGCCTACGGCGTCGAGGCAGCGCCACATCCGGTCGAGCGTCAGGTCGATGACTTTGGGATGCAGTGCCCTCATGCGGTCGAGGATCGCGTCGGAGGAGGACGGCTTGGTCATCGGCGGTGATCCGAGCGATGGTGGGCGTGGGTCAGCTTGCGGGTGCCTTGGGCGTCTCGCTTATCTCGGCATCGGCCTGTGCGATCTCGGACGGGGCGGGCAGATCGCCCATGACCGCAGGCGGCAGGCCCTGAAGCATGCGGACGATGGTGACCAGTTCCGACTTCATCCGGCGGCGGTCGGTCACGCGGTCGAGCATACCGTGGTCGAGAAGGTACTCGGCGCGCTGGAAGCCTTCGGGCAGCTTCTCGCGGATCGTCTGTTCGATCACGCGGGGCCCCGCGAAGCAGATCAGCGCGTTCGGCTCGGCGATATGGATGTCGCCCAGCATCGCGTAGGAGGCGGTGACGCCACCGGTCGTCGGATGGGTCAGCACGACTATGTAGGGCAGGCCCGCGTCGCGCACCATCTCGACGGCGACGGTGGTGCGCGGCATCTGCATCAGGCTGAGGATGCCTTCCTGCATCCGCGCGCCGCCGGCGGCGGAGAACAGGATCAACGGGCGCTTGAGCTTCACCGCACGCTCGGCGGCGGCGATGATGGCGTTGCCGACATACATGCCCATGGAGCCGGCCATGAAGCCAAAATCCTGGGCCGCCGCGACGATGGGGGTGCGCCCGATTTCGCCCTCGGCGACCAGCATCGCCTCTTTCTCGCCGGTCTGCTTCTGCGCGGCCTTCAGGCGTTCGGGATACCTTTTCTGATCACGGAATTGCAGCGGATCGGCGATGGGCGTCGGCACGTCGACATCGACGAAGACACCGTTGTCGAACAGCGCCCTGAACCGGTCGCGGGGTGTGATCGCCATGTGGTGATCGCAGTTCGAGCAGACATTCAGGTTCTCGGCCAGTTCGCGGTGGAACAGCATCGTGCCGCATTCGGGGCACTTGGTCCAAAGATTCTCGGGCACTTCCCGGCGCGAGAAGAGCGAATTGATCTTGGGCCTGACGTAGTTCGAAATCCAGTTCATCGGCGTCGCGCGTCCCCGTATGCTTGGCCCCAGTTAAGACGCGCGGGCGGGAAATGCAATCAAACCCGCAGGACGCGGCGGATCAGAAGCCAGGTGGCGAGAAGGACCAGGACTTCGAGGGTCGCCAGGGGCGAGGTCAGCGCCTCGGGCCCGAATTCGATGCCGGATTGCCAGAGGGCGAGGCCCGTGATCGAGCCCGCCGGCGCGACGATGAGGACGGCGAGCGCGTTGTTGGCCAGGTGAAAGCCCCAGGCGGCGCCGATGCTGCCGGTGCGGCTGGTCAGATCGGCGGCGAGGATGCCGAAGAGCGTGGCGATCAGGACATAGGTCAGCGCGGCGGCGGGCGGGAAGCCGGGGACGTAGTGCGCCAGTCCGAAGAGGATCGAGGGGATCAGGATCGGGATCAGACGGCTGTCGAACCGGGCGGCGAGCTGGCTTTGGAGGTAGCCTCGAAAGAGGATCTCCTCGCCGCCCGTTTGCAGGATCAGCGCGGCGAGGCCGAGGGGCAGCCAGGCCAGCCAGATCGCGGGGCTCATGTTCAGCGAAACGGGATCCGAGAAGGGCAGGGCGAGCGCGGCGAGACACCCGAGGAACATCAGCGCCGTCGCGGCGGCGATGCTGCCCTGGCGGAGCGTGCGCGGTCCGGGGCCGATCAGCGAGCGGGGGGTGCGGCGGTGCCAGAGGTACGCGGCGGCAGAGGCGCCGACGCCCAGGCCCGCCATCGCCAGAAGCGTGAGGATCGCGGCCTGGGGCGTGTTCGCGCCAAGGGCCAGCAGATCGGCGGCCGTGTAATCGGGGCGGGTGGTTTCATCGGCGATCA
>ERZ869936.596-NODE-596-length-32438-cov-32.109687_pt1 | contig 32438 bp, 19 predicted proteins | sample MGYA00520876_ERZ869936 | MGnify/ENA primary metagenome ERZ869936 (study PRJEB32218, sample SAMN09650985) | biofilter metagenome | isolation source: enrty point of leading RO module | place: Saudi Arabia: Thuwal, RO plant located on Red Sea | collected 2016-02-17 ... | reverse complement strand
GATGTCATTGCCGATCTCCACAAAGCCGTCGCAGTTCACGTCGCCGATGTTGCAGGAAGACACAGCTGGTTCAAAGTCGACAATCAATTCAGGTCGGTAGACGACAGGCGTCACGCCGCCAACGCCGAAGGTGGCGTCGTTCCCGGCACCCCAGTTTGAACCGTCGCCGGTCCAGAATTCCATCGTGTCGGCCGTCGTCCCTCGAATAAACAGACCCTCATTGGCCACCACCGGCGTACAACCGGCTTCGAAACCGCCGTTGGCACACGTTAGCAGCCATGGCATGTTCTCGGAGTACCACGTCGAATTGATGCCGGTTCGCTCGAACCAGGCCGAATCGTCCACCGAGGCCCAGTCGGTGATCAGCGACGTCAGATCGGGCGTGACCCCACCGCCAAGTGGCCCGGCCGTGGGCTGAGCGTGCAGGGAGATATCGAATGGCGTCGGCGTTCCGATCGGATCGCCGTTGCCGTCCACGGCGTTTTGCACGGCACCGCTATTGGCCGCATGCCCCAGTCCCGCCAGCCCACCGATCGCGCCGTCGTTGCCGCTGGTGTCAAAGTCGACGCCCGGAAACGTCCCTCCCGCCACGTTGCCGGCCCACACGTTGCTGGGATTCGTGAAGATTCCAGAATTGGTGTTTCCCACACTGCTATGCCAGTTGGCACCCTGGGCGTTGCCGGGGCAGCAGACGATGCCGCCGAACGAGTCCCCCTCGATCCAGTTCGAGTTGAGGTCGGAGACGCGGTGCACCAGGGTGTTGCCGTTGCTGACTCCCCCGACGCGCGGGTAAAGACGCAGCGTGACGGAGTTGATTGTCGAGAACTTGCCGGCCAGCGCCGAGACATCGAAGCGGATCATGCTGGTCGCGTTTCCGCTGTTCGCCTGCATCATGCCTCCGCCACCGAAGTTCGAGATGGACGCCGAGCCGAACAGACCGACGTCGTAGGTCCCCTGGTAATCGGTAATGCTAATCCCCACCTCGGGCACGTCGATGTCCGTGCCATTCTTGAAGACAATCTGTAACGCGTGTACGGGACTTGCAAAGAGACCGGCCGTGGCCAGAACAAAGCCCACGAGCGTGATCGCGGCCCTCCGCCGCCAAGCCGAGTTCGTCATGAGAAACTCTCCTACCAGATGATCGAGCACCGCCGGTGCAGCACTCCGCCAGCGCGCGGGTCGCCGGCACGTCTTCGCCACCGTCGCGACGTCGAATTTGGAACGGGCACGCACCCTGCCGCCGCACGGCGGGCCACAAACCCCCGCCGCTGAAACTACTGGGCAAACGCACCCTCGCTGCCCAATATAACGCGGGCAACGCGTGGTGTCATGAGAAAGCGTCGGATCGACGTCGGCCCGTCAGTTGCCGCCTCCGTTCGACTGCGTGGCGCCGCGAGTTTTGCCGCTGCGGGGCTGTCTGGTGATGCCGAGCAGACCGGCCAGAGCCAGCACGGCCAGCGCCGCGGTCGTCGGCTCGGGCACGGCCGGGGCACCCGTCGGAGCGGGAATAACGAGAAGATCAAACGGCACCAGCGGAGCGCCCAACGACGATGCCCGCACGTCGCCCGCCTACACCCCTTCGAGCGATCCGTCCCAGCGGACAAAGCTCTCGATCGCCTCGTACTCCGCCAGCCCCAGCGCGTCGTACAGCTCGGCCGTCTCGCGATTGCGATCGGCTGCCCGCTCCCAAAACTCCCGCTTGTCGGGACCCGGAAAGAGGGCCCGATCCTTTTGCGACTCGTGCTTGAAGATGGCGGTCCGCTTCCGCATCGCCTCCTTGGGGCTCAGCGGCACCGCAATGTCGAGCTCGTCCGGGTCCCACTCGTGCCAGGCCCCGCGATAGAGATACACCTCGCACTCCTGATACCAGTCGGCCTCCTTGATCCGATCGCAGGCGTGCAGGATCGCGCTCAGGCAGGTGCGGTGGGTCCCGTGTGGATCGGAGAGATCGCCCGCGGCATAGATCTGATGCGGCCGAATTTCCTCCACCAGGTCGACGATCATCTGGATGTCCTGTTCGCTCAGCGGCCGCTTGCGCACGCGACCCGTCTCGTAGAACGGCATATCCAAAAAGTGCAACCGCTCGCCCGGCACACCACAGCACCGCGTCGCCGCGCGGGCCTCGCCGCGGCGGATCATCGATTTGATCTGCTGGACGACCTCGCTGTCGACCTGGCCTGCCTTCTTGTTGGTCAGGAACTCCTCGACGTGCGACTCGAGCTCACCGGTGCGCTCGGGATCGACGCCGAAGGCGCGGTTGAACTGGGCCACGAACTCGGCAAAGCGAATCGCGTCGTCGTCAAAGACGGCGATGTTGCCCGACGTCTGGTAGGCGACGTGCACCTCGTGTCCCTGATCGACGAGCCGAATGAGCGTGCCGCCCATCGAGATCACGTCGTCGTCGGGGTGGGGCGAAAAGATGAGGATCCGCTTCGGGAAGATATGGTCGAATGGCCCCGGTCGATCGCCCGGCTGTTTTGCCGCCTCCGGTTTGCCGCCCGGCCAGCCCGTAATCGTGGCGTGCAGGTGGCGAAACACGGCCAGGTTGATGTCGTAGGCCGGCCCATGATCGGCCAGCAAGTCCTGTAGGCCCTCTTCGTTGTAGTCCTCTTCGGTGAGCTTGAGGATCGGCTTGTCGAGATGACGGGCTAGCCAGATCGTGGCCTTGCGAATCTTGGCATCGTCCCACTCGACCGGCCCCAACTGCCACGGGCAGCGGCGCCGCGTGAGCGACTCGGCCGCCGCCTCGTCCAACAGCACCCGACCGTGCGGATGTTCCTGCAGAAAACTGGCCGCCACGGCCGAGCGGATCTCGCCCTCGACCGCCTCGGCCACGATCGGCGCCTTGTGCTCGCCCAGCGCCAGCAGAAACACCTTGCGGGCATCGAGAATCGTGCCCACGCCCATCGTGATCGCCCGTCGCGGCACGTTCTCTTCACCAAAGAAGTCGCTGGCCGCGTCGAGCCGCGTAACCCGATCGAGCGTGATCAGCCGCGTACGGCTGTTGCGACCCGAACCAGGCTCGTTGAAGCCGATGTGGCCGGTCCGCCCGATGCCGAGAATCTGAATGTCGATGCCGCCGGCCTGGACGATCTCTTCTTCGTACTGCCGGCAGTAGTCGTGCACCTGGTCTTCGGCAATCGTGCCGTCGGGAATATGGATGTTCTCGTCGGGAATATCGACGTGATCGAACAGGTACTCGCGCATGAAGCGGACGTAGCTCTGCAGCTCGTGCGGCTGCATCGGGTAGTACTCGTCCAGGTTGAAGGTGACCACATTTGCCAGCGAGAGATTCTCTTCACGGTGCAGTCGGATCAACTCTTCGTAGATGCCCACGGGCGTGCTGCCAGTAGCCAGCCCAAGCACCGCGTGGCGGCCCGCCTGAGCCCGCTCGCGAACCAGCTCGGCGATGTCCGCGGCGACCGCGCGGCTGAGCTCGCGCGAATGGGGAAAGATGCGGCAGTGGATCTTCTCCACCGCCGAGTAGTCCAGCACAGCTCCGTTCGTCGACATGGTTGCTTCCCAATCCCTGGAGTGTCGCGACTCGAGTTTCCCTAAATCTTCACGGGACGGCCCGCCACCAGGCTCTTCGTCTGCTGCTGACAGATCTTCAGGGCATCGCGGGCCAGGCTGCCGTCGAGAATTTTGGATTTCTTCTTGTTCTTCAGGCACGCCAGGGCGTGCTTCAGTTCGGCAACGAAACAATCGACCGGATCGCCGCCGGCCAGCTTCGGCTCGGTCGCGCCCCCTTGGCGATCGAACACCGTCAGCGGCATCAACGTCCGCGGCTCGTCGCCGACCATGGCAAACTCGAACGCCAGCGTCGCCCGTTCGAAGTGGATTTCGTAACCGTGCAGAAACCCGCGGCCCTGTTGCCCAATCGTACCGCTGGTCGCGGTGACCGAGAGTCGCGGATCGCGAAAGCGAAACTGCGAGTTGAAGTACTCGGCCACCTCGCCCCGCAGCCGACCAACCGTCGAGACGCCCGTCGGCATGCCGCACAGCAGTCGAATGAAGTGGGCGTCGTGTACGTGCAGGTCGAGCATCGGACCGCCGACCCGCTCCGGATCGTAAAAACCCTGGAGCCACTGCGGATCGGAGATGACCCGCTTGAAGTGACCGCCGAGCAGGCGACCGTAACGCTTGCTCGTCACCGCCTCGTAGGCGAAGTCGAACTCGGGAAAGAACGGCAACACGTGACCGATGAACAGCTTCTTCCGCGCGGCGCTCGCGGCACGAACCATCCGCGCCCCGTCGCTCGCCTTCAGCGCGATCGGCTTTTCGCAAAAGACGTGCTTGCCTGCCTTGAGCGCGGCGACCGTCACCTTCGCGTGCAGCGACGGCGGCAAACAGACGTCGACCATGTCGACCTTCTCATCGGCCAGAAAGTCCTTCATCGACTCGTAACGGGCGATGCCCGAGAGATCCATCATCTCGCCGGGCGGGCCGAAGTTGCCCTTAATTGATCGCCAGTCTCCGGCCAGACGCTTGGGATCGAGCTCCCACATCGCCACGACCTTCACCCCGCGCAGCCGCTGATAGGCGAGATAGTGAATCATGCCCATGAAGCCGAGGCCGGCGATGCCGATTTTGATCATGGCGAGTCGCTTCAGTGTTCGTTTGCGGGTCGATCGTTACGGAGGGTTCGCCGAAGGCAGCCGCGGACGTCGGGTGTGATTCGTTCGCCGCTCGCGCCGGGCTGTGCGTGACACGTACAGTGCGGCGTGTTCCGAGTGGCGTGTGGCCACCAACGTAACCCCGCGACAGCGGCCCGACAAGACGGAGCGACAACCCCCGCGAGTATCTCGCATCGATGTTTCTTGCTACGATAAGGCGGCGGATCGGACGCCGAAATCCCACTATCTTCTACGCCAACGCGGAGCGAACACGTGGCCCCTAATTTGACTCGACGAAGCTTCCTGCGTCGCGCCGGCGGCACCGCCGCGGCCCTGCCGCTGGTCGGCTATTTCGGCTCGCCGGCTCGCGCCGACAGCCCTTCGCCGAACGAGAAACTCAACGTCGCCTGCATCGGCGTGGCCCATCGTGGCGCGGCCAACGTCGGCGGCGTTGCCGGTGAGAACGTCGTCGCGCTCTGCGACGTCGACCAAAACTATCTCGCCAAGGCCGCTGCGAAGTTTCCGCAGGCCATCGGCTATCGCGATTATCGTCGGCTCTTCGAACGCCGGGATCTCGACGCCGTGGTCATCAGCACGGCCGATCATCATCACGCGCCAGCTACGTTGATGGCGCTGCGTCGCGGGCTGCACGTCTATTGCGAAAAGCCACTTACGCACACCGTTGCCGAAGCCCGTCGCGTGGCCAAGCTCGCCGCCGAGCAAAGGGTCGCCACACAGATGGGCACCCAGATCCACGCCGAAGAAAACTACCGCCGCGTCGTCGAGTTGATCCGCGCGGGCGCGATCGGTCGTGTGCGTGCCGTGCACTGCTGGGTCGCCAAGGCCTGGGGCGGGGGCGAGCGGCCCGCCGGCAGCGACGCGGTGCCGACCAACCTCGACTGGGACCTTTGGCTCGGACCGGCACCTCGGCGGCCCTACGCCACGGGACGTTATCATCCGGGCGAGTGGCGCCGCTGGTGGGACTTTGGCGGCGGAACGCTGGGCGACATGGCCTGCCATGTCTTGGACCTGCCGTTCTGGGCGCTCGAACTGCGGCATCCCACCAAGGTGCGCGCCGCGGGTCCGCCCGTTCACGCCGAGACCTGCCCCTTGGGAATTCACGTGCAGTGGGAGTTCGCACGGGCCACGTCCGGGCGAAGCAAGTCCGAGGCGAGCGACGCCGACACCAGCGAAACGGCCGCGAAGTCCGCCGAGCCGCTCGTGCTTCACTGGTACGACGGCAACCAGGCACCCACGCAACTCGTCGGCGACCTGCTCGGCGTCGCGCAGCCGCCGGGGCTGGGCGTTCTCTTCATCGGCGAAGCGGGTCAACTGTTTGCCGACTACTCGCACTATCGCCTGTTGCCCGAGCAGCAGTTTGCCGACTTCGTGCCGCCGGCGAAGTCGATTCCGCCGTCCGTCGGGCATCATCGCGAATGGATCGACGCCTGCAAGACCGGCAGCTCGACGACGTGCAACTTCGCTTACTCGGGGGCGCTCACCGAGGCGGTCCTGCTCGGCAACGTCGCTTACCGCGCGGGCGAGGAGATCGTCTGGGACCCGGCGACGATGCAGGTCACCAATTCGCCGGCGGCCACGGCCCTCGTCAGCAAACCGTATCGCGACGGTTGGGAGATGTGAGATGCTGCAATCTATATCGTGCGGCAAAGGACGCGAGTTACCGTTAGCCCGAGGCGTGAGCAAGGGACCTCAGCGGCAAACCCGTCCCTCGCAGGCGCGTCGGGCTATTCTGTCGCGCATCGCAGTCCTGCGCGTGCCACTCGCCGCCGTGCTACTTGCTTGGGCGCTCGCCCCCCTGCCGCCGCACGCCGCGGCCGAGGATCCGCCCCAACTCAACGAGCCCCCCGAGGGCTTCGTCGCGCTGTTCAACGGAAAAAATCTCGACGGCTGGATCGGGCGCGGGCACTTCGATCCCCGCCGTCTGGCCACGATGAGCCCCGAGGAGCGGGCCGACTTCGACAAAGATAACGCCGCCAGTCTGGCCGCCCATTGGCGGGTCGAGGACGGCGAGATCGTCAACGACGGCCAAGGCGTCTACCTAACGACCGGGCGGGAATACGGCGACTTCGAGCTGCTGGTCGACTGGAAGATGGTCTCGCCCAACACCGACAGCGGCATCTACCTGCGGGGCTGTCCCCAGGTGCAGATCTGGGATCCCGAAAACCCGCGCGAGGTGAAGAACGGCGCTCCGCGAGGCTCGGGTGCCCTGTGGAACAACAACGCCGACGCGCCGGGCCGCTTTCCCACGGTGAAGGCCGACCGACCGGTGGGCGAATGGAACACGTTTCGCATCCGCATGGTCGGCGACCGGGTCACTGTCCACTTCAACGGACAGCTGGTGGTCGACGACGCCGTGATGAACAATTTTTGGGACCGCGAGTCGCCGATGTTCGCGCGCGGCGTGATCCAACTGCAAACCCACGGCGGCGAGATGCGATTTCGCAATGTGTTCTTGCGGGAACTTGGCGACGAGAGCGAATAGTGCGAGGCGACGGCTCGCGTCGTGCTGTGGCTCGGCTGACGGCCAAGCTCTCCCGTTGCCTGGGGTAGCACCCCAGGTCGGAGTGCCTTCAAAAATGAGTCGATCCCTGCCGTGAAGGTCAACGGTCTTGAATTGCCCGACGCGCTCGTCGAGACATTGCAAGACGGTTCTTGGACGTGGGAAGGCGCGAAAGCCTATCGACACTGGAAAGTTCCCGCGCACATCGCCTTGTTCGGGTCGGTCTTCCCGCGCGTGCCGAACCCGGATCCCGAGTTGTATAGCTTCGAGTCGATGGTCCGTGAGAGCCGGTTCTGGCAAGACCCCGAGGACCACAAGTACTACCTGGGCTGCCCGAGCGATGCGTATCCGCCGGGAGACGTGGATCCCAAGAAGGCAGTTATTATCGGCGACACCGCGCCAGACGGGCCGATCGTCCTCGACTACCGTGTCGATCCGCCTCGCGTCATCTACCTTTGCGACGTCGGCCACGTACTCTTCTGGGTCACGGCTGCCCAGGACGTGGAAGCACTGATCGAAGCCCTGGAGTTGCGGCGCTGAGCGGAAGCTCACCGCCCCCCAGCGCGCGCCGGCGGCGGGTCAAGAAGATATGACGTCTTCGACTGGAGGCTGTTTCAGGGGGCGGTTTTCAACCCGTCACGAACTTCGGAGGTCTGTTTCACGAATGCGGTAGGGACCGTCATTTCTGGCGCCCCCGCGCAGATCCGTCTCGAAACAAGCCACAAACATCGCTGCGGTCGCGATCAACTCGTTCTGCTAGGCACCGTGCGGCCAGGCAGTCGCATACCCTTGGCGCAGGACGTCGCAGGCGTTGTCGTCCTACGTCTCGAACGGGTTGGGCTTGGACGACACATGCCACGCCCACATTACGCAGTTGGGAGCGATGCCGCTTCATGCATCGGCGTACTGCTACAACGCTGAAATGCGCGGACGATTGAATCGCCCGCAACCTGTTCATGATTCTGCAGGCACCGGTCGTGGAACGGCTTGACCACAACATGGACAATGATGGTGACTATGTAGCTCTATTGATGGCTGCGTTGTTAATGAGCCCTTCGCGGCGGCGGTGATGGCTGGAATGCCGGCCTCCCGCTGGTCGGCCTGGTTCATTGGCTGCGCAGGGCTCAATAGAGCGTTTTTCATTCCCCTGTTTGCTTCTTCATCACCTTCGTGTCGGCCGACTTGGTCACACCCCGGTCCGCCAAGGGTTGGATCTTGGCCGTTCCGTCGAAATAGCTCTGGTACACGGGCCAGCTGTGGTTGGCCACCTTGCGGCCCAGTTCCAGGGCGGCGATGTTGTCCGCCTGGGGATGGTAGCCGCCCATCACACGCGAGATGCCGGCCATCTCGGCGACGGCGCTGAAGGATGGCAACTCCAGCAGCACCACCTCATCCATCGGTTCGTGGGTGATCGAGCCGGGGACGCGCGGGGCGCAGAAACCGAAGTAGTCGTCGCCCGTGAACAGCTTCAAGATCGTGGAAGCGCCGGCGCTCACCGTACTGTGGCCGGAGGGGTAGGAGGGGAACGGCGGGCAGACGAAGTAGTACGGCGAGTAGGGCTTCCACTCCTCGGCGGGAATCATGCCGACGCCCTCGCCGTAGCCCTTCCATCCCGGGATCATCTGGCCCTGGTAGTAGTACTTCACCAGTGCCTGCGGCCGCGGGCTGTCATACTCGTACTTGGCGTCCCAACAGGCGATGAACGTGTCGTGGCAGACGCCCGCGACGGCAAAGTACAGCTTGACGTCCTGATCCAGGTCGTGCTTGTCGCGGCGTGACACGTCGGCCGCGAAGCGCAGCCAGTGGCCGGATTGACCCGTCGACCGGGGGCCGTCGCGCATGAACTCGACGATGGCTTTCTGCCGCGGCGTCAGGCTGGCGTTGTAGCGGATCACCTCATCGACTTCCTCCTTCATGCGCGGGTCGTCGAGGCCCGGCGGCGGGCCGGGACGGAACTGATCGCCGCTCTCGATCGCGATGGTCTTGACCCTGCCCCACTGCGGCGTCAGGCCACCCGGGGCGAAACGCTCGCCGTTGGGAAGCACAAACCACTTCGGCTGCCACCGCGACGGATTCTTGCAGACGTCGGCCGTGTTGGCGCACTCGTAGCCTGTCCAGTCCGCATAGGGCTTGCCGTCGCCGCCGGGCCAATCGCCGGCCTGATTCGCGCCGTCCTTCTCGTAGTAGGCGATCAGGGCGTCCGCGACCGTGTTGCCAATGCCGGCCGGGGTGGTGACGTCGCGGCTGTCGTTGGACGGGTCGTAGCCCATCCTCTTCATCTCGGCGTGAATCATCGACTGCAACTCGGGCTGCGGGAAGGCGTACAGCATCGCGCCGTGAATGGCGTAGGCGATGGCCTCTTCCTTGTTGGCCAACGTCCGCTCGGCCGGGGGCCGGCGCAGGGTGCCGCCGAGGCGTGTGCCAACCGCCTTGTCGTCGTAGGCCGCCCAGGCGTCGTACATCGCGGTCATCGAGATCGCCATCTGACGCGCAATAATGGTCGGCATCGCCAGCCGGGTCACCTTTTCGACATCGGTCGCAGCCACCTCCTGCATGATCTCCAGCCACTTGTACGCCGCAGACGCCTCGGGATGATCCGGGTAGACCGGGGAGCCGTCCCGGGTCGCCGCGAGATAGTGCATCCGGTCCGGATTCATCTTCATCCCGGCCAGGGGATGGTTGCCGAAACCCACGATGTTGGCGTCGGTGTTGGTCTCGGCGCTGCTACGGCAAAGCAGCAACGCCGGCAGGGCGAGCGCCATCATCACGGCGAGCGCACGCGAAATACGTATCGATGAAGAAACGGGCATGCTGAGCCTCCAAGAGCTAAAAACGGTTCTCGACGTGATCCGGTGCCGAGCCCGCCCTACTGGACATACGGCACTGGACATACGGCAGCGAACGATGTCTACATCGTACCTTCAAAGGGCCAACGTCGCTGTCGCGGAAGTTACCATTTCCTTGTCGTATTTTTTGCTACAAATCGACGCCGGGTGCCGGGTGCCGTGGCCACGCTCGCGTGGCCATGCGCGTGCCAGGACACGCGATCTCGCAGCACTCACCTGACAAGCAGCCAGAAGTGGCACACAAACCGCGGAGCCGCGGCCACCCGGGGATCGACTCGCTCAATCGCGAGTCGCTGATGTTCGAGCGCGACGTGATCCAGCTGCAGACCGACGGCGGCGAAAGGCAACTTCGCAGTCTGCTTGCAGAGTCGCTAAAAGAGCACGGTCTCGGACAGGAAGACTCCCTCGCGGCGGAACATGGGGTTCTCCGAGAAATTGGCCACGCCCTGCAGTTCGAAGAACGTCCGCGGCCCGGTCTTGCGCTGGTAACGGAGTCCGATACCAAAGACCGCGTCGCCAGCAGGCGAGTCGTAGGCGACCTCGGGAATGATCGACTCGTCTTCGTGGTGCCGGAAGAACTGGATGCCCATCGCCAGGCCCACATTGTCGTCGGGCGCCCGCGCCGCCGAGAGAGGAATCAGCGGATCGACGGCGAAGGCGGTACGGACGCGATCGAAGTTGCCGCCGCTGATCGACTGCCAACCTTCCGTGGCTCGAAACGCCGTGACGTAGAAGACGCTCTTTTCGATTGCCAGGAAATTGTGGGAGTAGAGCCGTGGCCGGTTGTACTCCAGCACGACGAGCTCGCCACTGCCGCCGCTGGCATCGGGCGCCATGCGGAACAGGGCGCGACCGGCCACGTTGTGGGGGCCGAAGAACTTGGTCACGCTGATGGCCGCATATTGAGCGTCGCGACCACGGAACCGACCATGCTGGACGTAGGCGTAGGTCGACTCGATGAACGCGTGACGGTAATCGGCGGTGGCGTTGAGCAGATAGAGATTGGCGGAGCCATCGCTAAACGCCTCCACATCGTCGAGCGCAATCACCGCCTGAACGTTGAGGTTGCTGAGCGTGCCCAGATAGATGGTGTTCTTATTGATGGCCAGGCCCAGGACATCGTCGTTGATGAGCAACTGGTTGTGGACCGCGAAGGGAAACTTGCCCACCACGACGTGATAGTCGCGCGGTACGAACTGGTTCTTGAGATAACCTCCCAGCACGCTGGCCAGTTCCCACTCCACCCAATAGCGGTCCGGAATGCCGGTGCTGTTGTCGATATAGCCCTCGGGATTGCTGAATCGATAGAACGATCCGCCCGTGTTTCGCTCGCCGAGTGGTCGCCACTGGGCGTGCAGACGTTCGGTTCCGGTCAACCGACAATCGAGATCGACCAACAGCTGATGCCCCAACAGATCCTGGCGCTGATCGTTCTCTTCGAGCGCCGTGGCGATGACCTCGTAGCTGCCGTAGAGCACCAGCCGCGGATCCCAATGGTAGCCGTCGTGGGGCCAGCGGAGATGTGGACGATGCGGGATCGGGCCGGTGCCGAGAAAGTCGTCGAATAGCGTAATCGGCTGGGGGGCGTACCAGTCTTCCGGGAGCCGTAAGAGCTGCACGTGGGCGTGCGGATCGTGGTGGGGCCAGTTGAGCCGATCGCCTTCCGGGGCGTACAGGTACGAGCCGCCGTGATACCACAACTCCTCTTCCAGAGGCGGCAGCGGTTCCGGGTCGATGAACTCGGGCGGCGAGGGCAGCTCCAGCGGCTGCTTTCTCAATTCCACAGGTGTGGATTGTGGATCGCCCTGCGGCGGTGGATTACGCAAGGTGGCAGTCGGCTTCTTACGCAAGTTCGCTGGGGGCTGCCGTGGCGACACGGTCGCCGAATCGGCGGACGGAGCTGGAAATGTCAAACCGCCTGGCAGAGGCGGTGGCGGGAACCGCATCTCGGTCGCGCGCTGCTCGTCTGTCGTGCGGCCCGGCGGAATCTCCGCGCTGGCCACCGGTGGCGCCAAGCAGAGCCCTGCCGCGGCAAACAGCAGGGCCACGACAATTCGAGTCGTCGGCGGATCCATGGGCCAGGGTGCCATCCAGGTTAGCGATGACGCACCCGGATGACGCGGTGGCATTCGTCCACCGTGACGATCTCAAGCTGGTGCTTCAGGTGGGGGGTGCCGATGTTGTCCAGCAGTACCGGAGGCAGATGGCGGAAGTTGAGCCGCACGTGAACGACGTAGTCTCCTTCCAGCGACGCCAATCGGAAGGGATACGTCCGACCCATGGTGGCCAGCGGCGGCAGGCTCGCTTTGGCAATACGAAACGCCGGAGGTCGACCAAAAGATGCCGAGACGCCGGTGGCGGGACGCAACACGTTCAAGGGCGCCAGGTGACGGTTGACCGAAAGCACGACGGTGCGATCGGTACCGACGGCCGTGGTGGCCACAAACTTGTTCTGAAAATTGAGCAGGTACCGATCGTGGCGGGCCTTCCCCTTCTCGACCGCGTGGCTGTGCTCGTCGCGGAGGTCGCCATTCTTGTCCAGATCGCCCGACGCAAAGATCGGCCGTCCCAGCGGGTCGTAGACCGTGACCTGAACCCACAACTGTCGTTCGGCGGTGAAACCGGTGGGGAACGAATGTCCGGCGACCAGGCTCTTGACGTCAACCCGCACGGCCGTCGCTTCGCCGGGGTACGCGTGCGGCGGGGCCTGCACCTTGAGCCGCGCGGCATTGCTGAGCAGCTCATAGCGTTTCGCACTGGCCAGCTTCAAGCGCCGGCGATTTCGTCGACGCAGCGATTCCAAAGTGCGGCGCTGATGCGGCGTCAGCAATTCGACGTGACGATAGTCGGTCTCGTACATCCAGTCGAGCTTCTCGGGAAACTCGGTGTCGGGCAGCAGGGAGTAGTCGGGACCGGCGAACGTGTGATCGCTGAGACGGCGCAAGGGCAGCCGCGAAGGGTCGACTCCCGGTACGACGGCCGCACGACCCAGCGGACGGTGATCGTCCGGGATCGGTAAACCCTGGACCGGACCCATGTGGCACGACTGGCAGGTGTGCCCCTGGCGGGCGGCCGGACTGTTTTGCCACTCGCTAAACGCTTCCTCGAGCCGCACCCCATCGGGGCTGGTCACGTCGTGGCAGGTACCACAGAACGCCGAGGTCTTCAGGTAAGGCTTGCCGACCGATTGGTGACTCTCGAGCTCTTCCGAAACGGCATCTTCGAACGGGCCGAACATGCAGGTGTCCAACAGTTTTCCAGGCTGGAGCGCCACGCGGGCGTTGCTCTTATAGTGCTTGCCCTTCATGCGGTGGCAGGCCACGCAGGAGACACCTTCCAGGGAGAGCCGCGATCGGTGGACGTTGCGTACCAGTCCATTCTCTCCCAGGTCGGTGCCGACCGGGGTATGGCAGCGACTACAAAACGTGCCGAGCGTGCCACTGGTCCGCTCCAGCAGGGTCAGATTGAACGCCTCGAAGATGGGGCTCTGCTGGGCGTAGTGATGCATCGACCGCGACCATTCGTCGTACTGCTTCGGATGACAGCTGCGACATTGCTGTGCGGACGGAAAGTCGATCTCCATGAGCGGCCGGGGCGAACACGACTCGGGCAGCTTGTACTCCAGCGCGCCACGCTCGATCCACCGATAGAGGGTCGCGAGCTGCCCTTTGGTGAGCCACTCCATCTCGTCCTTGGGCATTTCCGGCTCGGCCGGATGCGGTGAGTTGGCCTGTCCGGTCGTATTCCAGACGACGTACTCCCACAGAGGCGAGTCCTCCGGCCGACCTGGCAGGACAACGCGGTCGCCTTCCAACGTAACCGCGTTCAGCACCTTCTCATACGAGGTGTAGTCGGCGACGTCCGTGCCGGGCCGATGACAACCCGAGCACTTGTTCATCAAGATCAGATGGACGTCCGGCCAGTCCGGATCGAAAGGATGGTCCGTCGTGCGGACCGCGGGAGGCACCGCGTGCAGCGGCGTCCCGACAATGGCCAGGGCGGACATCAAGAGCAGCGCGCTCATCGCGCGCAGAAGGACTGTTGCATTCCGGTTGCGAAGGGAAGACGGACGCGCCATCGTCGTCTGGGGCCTCATGCCAATGTCGCCTGCCGTGGCGGTCGGATGCCGGGGAGCGTGTCCGCGAACTTACTCCCCGGTCATCACCATCTTGAAGCTGACATCGACCGAGCTGCCACGAGAGGTACAAGCTTCGCGGCGCAGCACGAGCGTGACACACAACGGGAGCGACCGGCAGAACGCGAGAAACCCGCACAGCCCGAAAACGAGGGGCCTACGACCGTGAAGGTCGCTCGCTCGGCTGACTGCGAAATCGCCAGACCGGTACAGCCCGCACCACCAGTGCGATCCCGACAGGGGGTGTCACGCAATCCGACCATGGCCTGGCGCGAAGCGTGTATCTCCCGCGGGCCGGGTGCCATGGTCACGCTCGCGTGGCCATGCGCGTGCCAGGACACGCGTTCTCGCCGGATGCCCTGGCTGCTCGTCAGCCAGTGGAGATCGTCCCCCAAGCGTGCCCATCGGCCAGGCTAACCCGAAGCGGGTAACAGGCCCGCCGCCACGTCTTCGCCGCTGTCAGAAGATGCCGCCAAGAGAGGCTGCCAAGAGATCGCGCCTGACGCACTGGCGGAGCCCAATATTGTCTATTGTCCTGGAGTGTTTTTTACAATTTCTTCACTTGCGCGATCGGCTCCGATCGGTAACAATCCGCGCATGTCGAGAGCCAGCGCACGTCCGAACGATCGCGAGCAGCCGAAAAATCGGCCGGAAAAGGTCATCGGCGGCAAGTATGTTCGCTTGCTCGAGCGGCAGTTGCAGCAGTTGCGCGGCGAGGACGTGCATGGCAACCGCAAGCTGTTTCTCGACGATGTTTTCTGTGTTTACTTGTTGGCATGCTTCAATCCGACGGTGCGTTCGCCGTCCTCCTTACACCGATGCACCTCGACGGTGACGTGGACGAGAGCGGTCTGGTCCGAAAGCAAGCTCTTGTAGTAGTCCGGTGGCTGCGGCTCGGGCGTCACGATGGAGATTTCTACGGCGTAGATCTGCGGACCTATCGCCCACAGGTGAAGATCGGCGACACGGTTGCGTTCGTGTTCTTCAATCGCGGTCACGATCGCATCGCGGATACGCTGCGGTCCCTGTCGATCGAGCAACACGGTGCTGGACGCTCTTAGCAGCCCAACCGACCAATGCGTAATCAAAGCGGCGCCGACGATGCCCATCGTCGGGTCCAACCAGTTCAGCCCGAAATACTTGCCCGCCAACAAGGCGAAGATTGCCAAGACGGAGGTTAGGGCATCGGCCAACACGTGCAGATAGGCGGCTCGCAGGTTGTGGTCCCCGTGCTGATGTTCCGCCGCATCATGGTCGTGGCCATGCTCGTGGTGGTGATCGCCATGCCCCAAGATGACAACCGAAGCACCATTCACGAGGAGACCAAGGACGGCGACAAGAATGGCCTGATTGAAGTAGATGTCTACCGGTGCAATGAGCCTATGGATACTCTCCCACACCATCATCAGTGCAAACACGCCCAAGAGCACCGCCCCGGTATAGCCTCCAAGCGAATTGACCTTGCCTGTCCCAAAACTGAAACGCTCGTCATGGGCGCGCCGTCGGGCATAGACATAAGCGAAAGCGGAGATGCTCAGGGCCGCCGCATGGGAGGCCATGTGCAATCCGTCCGCCAGCAGTGCCATCGACCCGTAGGCAATGCCTGCCACGACTTCCACGACCATCATCGTCGCCGTGACCGCGATCACGATCAGGGTGCGGACCTCGCCGGGCCGCTTCTCGTGCTGACCGAACGAGTGGTCGTGCTGCCACAGGTGAAGGTTGTCGTTGTTCATGGTGAGCTTCAGACGGCGAGGCCATCTCGATTCTCGCAGCCGGTGAGAATGGTCCCCCTAGCGCGGCCACAGCTTTGAGCAACCTGAGCGAGTAACCGGGTCCGCCACCACGCCTTCGCCGCCTTCAGATGATGCTGCCAAGAAATCGTGCCCCGCCAGGAAATGACAACGACCGGACAAGTCATTCGCTCACCTGCGAGTCGCGGCCGCCCTTGGTCGACTTGATGCTCACGCGGTACGGCCCCGCCCCTTCGACCAGCCAGCGGACGTACTTCACCGAGTTGCCGCCCAGCGTGGCGATCTCGACCGCCTGCGGATTTCGCTTCACGTCGCGCGGCTCGGGGAACCAGGCCGAATCGCTCACCAGCGCCGTGATCACGCGGAACGAGTCGTCGGCCTGCGGCCCCGATTCCGCCGCCTGCCCTGCCCCGTCTTGCTTCGCCTCGCCGGCCGCCGGCTCTGCCGCGGCCCGCTCGATCGACACCACATCCGGCGGCGAGATATTCCGCCGCACGTCGACCGCCAGTCGCGTCGGAATGATCCGATCGTTCTCTACCACGGCCGTGACCTGATAAAGCTCACCCTCGACCTGCGCAACGTCGATCGACTGCACCGAGACCTTCGGCATCTGATCGGCGTGATAAAGCGTAAAGGCCATGTTGCGATGGCAGGTCTCCTCCATCATGAACGAGGGCGGCTGCCGCCCAAAATTCTTCCGCAGGCCGCCGACCTCGACCTTGCCGAACTGCGGGTGGTCGATCTCCTGCCAATCGGAAAACGCATCGTCGAACAGCAGATACTTGTCGAACTCGTGCACGATGATCGGTCGCGGCATGATGTAGCCGGCGTCGGTGGTGCCGAAAAAGTTGAACGGCGCGAACGTCTCGTTCAGCAGCGACACGTGGCCCAGCATCTGATAACGCCAGGTGATCGTCTCACCATAGCTCTCATAGAGGCTGTTGCTCTGCGAGATGTACTTGTAGCCAGGCAACATTCGCTCGCCCTGCTTCGCCAGGCGATCGTAGATGGCGATGTCGGCTTTTTGAAACTTGTCGATCGCCGCCGCCGGTCCACGGACGATCAGCCCGCCGGTGTTGTGATAGTTCTGACTGCCGGAGATGTTGGGGTGGGCCATCAGAAAGTCGCCGAACACCCGCACTTCGTGCACGGAGAAGGGGTACCAATAGCCCCCTTTCTGCACGTACTCCGGCTCCCACAGCCAGGGCCAAAGTCGATTCGTGTCGTAATAGCCGTCGCCGTCTTCGTTGATTTCGCCGTCGCCGTCGTTGTCGATGCCCTCTTCGCCGACCATGCGATAGGTGCCCTTCTGGCCCGGCTTCGCCTCGATCATCAGACGCGGAAATTTGGGGTGGGGAAGGTGCGTCCCGTTCTCGTCGGCCACCCGCATCACGGTGATGTGGCCGTCGCCGTCCAGATCGTCGAAGCCGTCCTCGTCGAACAGCCCATCGCCGTCGTCGTCCACCGGCCGCATGCCGCCGCGGGGTTTGTGGCGATTGTTCGGCTGATAGAAGTGTGCCTCGCGCGAATCGGGATTCATCATCGGCGCCAGGTAGAACACCCGCTCGTCGACCATCCGCTTGATCTCCGGACTGATCGAGTACATTTCGGCCAGGTACCAGATCGAGTAGAGCACGATCTCGGTGACCTGGGTCTCGTTGGGATGCAGCCCGCCGTCGATCCACATCGCCGACTTGTGCAGCTCCGGCACGCCGTCCTGGTGATTCGTGATCGTGACGACCCACAGGTCGTGGCCGCCGTGGGTCTTGGCGATGCTCTCGAGCTTGACGATATCGGGATAGGCGGCCGCGAGCTTCTTAAGGATCTCGGTCATCTCGGCATAGTCGTAGAAACGATTCCAGCGGACCGGCACCTTGGGATCCTTCGGCCCGCCAACCGCGCGATACGGCTCTCGATTGGTCGCCGCGGCGTCGGCCCGCTCTTGCACCCGACGGGCCGCTTCTTCCCGCGACGAGGTGGGCGCCGGCGGCTCGTCCGGCTCGTCGGCCGGGGCGGGGCGTGCGATGAAGACGAAGGCAACGCCCACGAGCGCGGCGATCGCCAGCGCGAGGGCCCCGACCAGAAAGCGGCTGCGATAGGTGTTGCTGGCGAAACTCATTCGGTGGCGGCCTCCTCGAGCTGCAGTTCGACTTCGTCCTCGCCCACGACCGGAGTCCACGCACGGACGCGGACGCCCGCGGGCAAGTCGCTGTCGGCGCGGAACAGCCAGCTATGGGTCGCCGTGCCGCCGCTGCCGGCCAGCCTCGGCAAACGTCGCCGCTGCGGTCCGCGGATCAGCGTCGCGCCGTCGGGCAGGTCCAAGGCAATTTGCACCCGCTGGGCGAGCTTCGATCGATAGCCGATCACCGACGACGTCGGCAGAAAGCCGCGATTGATGGCGGTCGCCTCGACGCGAAACACGCCGCCCCCAAGTGCGGCCACTTCGGCTTCTTGGATCGCCAGCTGCGGCATCTTCCCGAGCACGTCGACAAGAAAATGGTAGTGGTGCTCGGCCAACTCTTCGAACTGCGCAGCGGGCGGGTTGTCGCGGACCAGCGGCAGGAAGCCGCCGACCTCGACCCGCTGGCCGGGAAAGTCCGGATGCTCGATCGGCGTCCAGTCGACAAAGCCGTCGATGTCGTGCGCCGCCAGGAAGTTGAGCGCGTTGATATCGTCGGCGCCACGATTTTCGTACGAGGGCGTCTTGGACGGCTCGTTGCCATTGCCGTTGTGATCGGCCGTGGCGTCGGCCTCCGCGGCCGGCGCATCGGTCTGGGGAATCCACCAGCCGGGCGAGGCCAGCGACCAGCGACCGTAGTGATAGTAGACCCATTCGGAGAACGAACCCGATCCGGCGGCCGCCTTGGGAAAGTTCCGGTCGAGGTGCACGTATCGGTAATTCTGGGCCAGCGCACTCACATAGCGCAGGTCATCCGCGTCGATGTGCACCGGAATGTTGCGGGGGTTCTTGCCCGTCGTCCAGGTATGCCGAAGGTTGTCGTCGGGCGTGAAGGCAAACACGGCCGCGACGTTCGTGCGCTCGAAGAGAAAGTCGGCGATCGCGCGGGTTTCGATTTCCGACACCTGGTGCGGGCCGGCTCCGGCGCTGAAGTAGCGATAGCGAAACGTGAAGTTGCGGTTGAAGGCCACGCCGTCGCCGGCGTCTTCGTTGAACTTGCCGTCCTTGTCGTTGTCGATGCCCTCGACATAGGTTCGCCACTGGCCCGACTCGCCCTTGGTCCGATCGGCCGCGAACATCACGCGCGGGTCGTCGGGGTGGCTGCGGAGCGGACCGGTCTCGTCGGCCACGCGCATCAGCGTGATCGCGCCGTCGCCGTTGAGGTCCTCGGGCGGATCCTCGCCGAACTGGTGATCGCGGTCGTCGTCGGTCTTGCGGGCGTTGCCCACCGGCCGGCGACGTGGCGTGGCGAAACACTTCTCGGCCGCATCGGGGCTGGGACGGGGAATGATGTAGATCGTGTAGCGATCGAGCAGGTCGTGGACCTTTTCTTGGTCCGCCTGCTGGGCGAACCGCTTGGCAATGCCGAGAGCCAGATGGGTCCCGAAGAGCTGCGCGGCCTCGACGTTGCCCACCACGACCAGGGCCGGCTTCTGATGTACCTCGCCGGTCCCCACGGTGAGCAACATTACGTCGCGACCCTCGAGCGTCTTCGCCAGCGACGTGGCGGTGATCAGCTCGCTCTGGTTCAGCTCCTCGACGCGGGCGCGAAACGCTTCGTAGTTGTCGTAGCCCTCGAGCGGCTGGGCCGCCTCGGCCGCCGAATCAACGGCGAACATCGATCCGGCCAGCATCGAACCGACGAGCAGAAAAGGCGCGAGCGCGCGGCGCGCTGGCGGGGCAACCTGGGGATGAAGACGGCAAATCATCACGAGGCAAGCGTGCTCTGGGGGGACTGCCCTCAGGGGGCCGGGCCGCTCGGGCGCAAGCGGAAGGTGGGAATCGCGATCATACCCGATTATAGTTCGCCGCGAGAGGGTCCGCCGGCCGCCGCCGCTCGGCCTGGTGCCCGCTCGCTCGCCCGCGAAACACCTATTCCGCCGTGGCGCTCGCGGTGGCCGCCTCTGACGTTTCCGGCCCCGGCACGCCATTCGAGGCACCGTGCTCGACGCGATAGGCCATGTCGAGCAACTGCATCGTGTGATAGACCGGCAGCGGACGCTCTTCCAATTCGAGATGCGTGGCCAGCTGCGTCATGCAACCGATGTTGCCCGTGGCCACCGCCTGGCAGCCGGTCCAGAGAATCGACCGCGCCTTTTCACTGCCGAGCTGGTGGGCAATCTCCGGCTGTTCGATGTTGTAGGTTCCGGCTGATCCACAGCAGAGCTCGCCCCGCGGGATCTCGACCAACTCGATGTTTCCAATCGACCGCAGCAACCGACGCGGCTGGTCGCGCACCCGCTGCGCGTGGGCCAGATGACAGGCATCGTGATAGGCAACCCGCAACGGCTCGGCCAGCGCCGGCGGCGGCTGCAGTCCCAGTTCGTCCAGAAACTTGGAGACATCCTGGCAGCGACCGGCAAATCTTCGGGCCGCGTCCTCCTCGGGCTGTCCGGCCAGCCACAGCGGATATTCGTGCATGCCCGAGCCGCAGCCGGCGGCGTTGGTAAGAATCGCGTCGACGTCGTCGGGAAAGGCCGCCAGGTTCGCGCGGGCGAATCGCCGAGCTTGCCAGGCCGCGCCGGTGTGGGCCGCCAAGGCCCCGCAGCACGTCTGGCCGCGCGGAATGACGACCTCCACGCCGTTGACCGACAGCACGCGGATGGTGGCCCAATTGATCTCCGGGGCCAGGACCTGCTGGGCACAACCGACGAGCAAGGCGACGCGCGCGCGCCGTTGTCCCTGATGCGGGAACACCTCGGGCAGACGTTCGCTGGGCGGGATGCGTGCCGGCAAGAGCCCCAACATATCGCCCATGCGCCCCGGCACGAGTCGTCGCAGCGGACGCGCGAGTCGCCCCAGCAACGCGGCGAGCCGAAAGCGACGCGGATAGGGCAGGGTCTCGAGCACAAAGCGACGCAGCAGACGATCGAACGGCGATCGTTTGCGCACCTGCTCGGCGGTCGCGCGGAACGGCGTGAGCAGCTCACCATATTCCACGCCGGAAGGACACGACGTCACGCAGCCGACGCAACCCAAACAGCGATCGATGTAGGGCACGGCCTCGTCGATCGGCAGATTGCCCTCGAGCACTTCTTTCATCAAGAAGATGCGGCCCCGCGGCGAGTCCATTTCCTCGCCCAGGGCGTCGTACGTGGGACACGTGGGCAGACAGAACCCGCAATGCACGCACGTTCCCACCGCATCGGCCATGACCTGGCCCGCGGGACCGATTCGTTCGACAGGAATTTCGTGCAGCATGGTGAGAGACGAACTCGCGAGTTACTCGAAAGGAACCTACTCGACGGAAACGAACCTACGAACCAGGTGGGGCCGCGACGGCCGCGGCGATAGCAAACTTGCCCTGCGGGTCGAGGGCCGCCGCGAGCCGGTCACTCATGGCGTTGTCGGTCGACGGCCCGAGCCGCGGATCGGGCCAGTCGCCCCACAGCGCCAACGAGGAACGATGTGCCGCGGCCAGCGTCGATTCCAGTCCCTCTCGCACCGTCGGCTCCGACCAGGCCAAATACGCGACCGTGCCACCGACGCCGTAGCGGCGCGTCACTTCGCCGTTCCAACGGGCAATGCGGGCCTCGAGCCGCGGTACTTCGCTCGGCACGAGCGGGATCTTGACCAGGTTGGCATTTTCGCGGGCCCAACGAAACTGGCTTACGTCTTGCCAGATTTCGGCGTCGTCGGCAAACATCCCAATCCGCGCGTCGGACATTTCCAACAGCGAGGTGAGCCGGGCCAACCGCGCGTGCAGCGCGTCGCCGATTCCGCCGATGCGAATCCAAAGGCGGTTCGGCGGCTCGACGTCCAGGCACATCAGGTCGAAGGGACTTGTCGCCATGCGGTCGACGGCCGCCATCGCGGTGTCTAGGTGGCCAAACTCCGCCAGGATCGTCGACGTCCGCTCCGGCGCGGGGAACACCTTGAACGACAGCTCGACCACCACGCCAAAGCGACCGAGGCTCCCGACCATCAACTTCGGCAAGTCGAACCCGGCGACGTTCTTCACCACATTGCCGCCGCCACGCACCAGCTCGCCTCGTCCGTCGACGAGACGCACGCCCAGCAAGAAATCGCGCACGCCGCCGTAGCGGTAGCGCGCCGAGCCGGAAAGACCGGCCGCCACGGTTCCGCCCAAGGTCGCGCCGTCGTCGGCCAGCGGCGGTTCGAAGGGAAGATACTGTCCGTGCCTGGCCAATTGCTCGGCGACCTCGCGGACGGGGGTGCCCGCCAGGGCCGTAAAGGTGAACTCGCTGGCGTCGTACTGCACCATGCCCGAGAGTCCCGCCAGCGACACGTTCGCCTCCGCGGCGAGGGCCGACTTGCTGCCGCCGCCGCGCACACGGATGCGCGACTGCGCGCGAACCAGCTCTTGCACGGCGGGAATGTCTTGCGGGCTTTCCATCGGGGCGTGGCTGCTTGCTCTTGGGGGTGGCGTTCTTCCCGAGTCTTCCAAATCTGGCGAGTGGGCACGACCGCGCCAGCGGGGGCGGAACTACATCCGCGAGATGACGCCTTGCTGTTCCAGGGGGTGGGCGCCGTGGCTGGCCAGTGCCGGCGCCTCGGCGTCGGGCAACATCTTGCCGCGATTGGCCAGGCTCTTCGGATCGATCGCATCGCGAATCGCAAACATCGTGCGGGTGTCGGCCGCTTCGTACATTTCTCCCAGGTAGGCCCGTTTTTCCAGGCCGACGCCATGCTCGCCGGTGATCGAGCCCCCCATGCGAATGCAGAGCCGCAGGATCTCGCCCGCCAGGCGTTCGGCGTTCTCCAGCGCCCCGGCCACGCGGCCGTCGTACATGATCAACGGATGCAGGTTGCCATCGCCGGCGTGAAACACGTTCGCCACGCGAATGCCAAACTCTTGCGAGAGCCGCTCGATCTCGCCGAGTGCCTCGCCGAGTCGGCTCCGCGGCACGACGCCGTCTTGCACGATGAAGTCGGGGCTGAGTCGTCCGACGGCCGAGAAGGCGCTCTTGCGACCCTTCCAAAACGTCAGCCGTTCGGCATCGTCCTTGGCCACGCGGATCTCGGTCGCGCCGGAGTCGTCGAGCAGCTTCATCAAGCGGACCTCTTCGGCCGCCACCTCTTCGCGCGGTCCTTCCAGCTCGACAAGGAACACCGCCTGGGCATCGGCCGGATAGCCCGCGTTGACGGCCGCCTCGGCCGCGTCGATGGCCAGACGATCCATAATCTCCATGGCCCCGGGCAGCAGTCCGCTGGCCACGACCATCGAGACCGCATCGCCCGCCGCCGAGAGCGTGTCGTAGGCCGCCAGAAACGTGCGATAGACTTCCGGGCGGGGCAGCAACCGCAAGGTAATTTCCAGGGCGATGCCAAAGAGCCCCTCGGAACCGGCGAACATGCCGATCAGGTCCGGCCCCACGGTCTCCAAACTCTCGCCGCCCAAGGTGACCACCTCGCCGTCGGGCAGCACGCACTTGAGCCCCAACACATGGTTGGCCGTCATGCCGTACTTCAGACAGTGCACACCGCCGGAGTTGAACGCCACGTTGCCGCCGATTGTGCACACCGGTCCGCTCGACGGGTCGGGCGCGTAATAGAGTCCGTCCGCGGCGACGTGCTCGCTGACGCGCAGGTTGATCACACCTGGTTCCACGACGGCCACGCGATGCAGCGGATCGTAACGGAGGATGCGATTCAGGCGATTCAGCCCGATCACCAACCCGTCGGGCACGGGCACCGAACCGCCGCTCAGACTGGTGCCGCTGCCGCGGGCCATGAACGGGACGTCGTGGCGATGACAAAGTCGCACCGTCTCGACCACTTCGTCTGCGGTGACCGGCAGCACGACTCCGGAAGGCCGACCCCGAAAGGCGGTCAGCCCGTCCGATTCATACGGCATGATCTGAGCGGCCGCCGTCAACAGGCGATCGGACGGATAGAGCGCGGCGAGATCTGAGAGCAACTCGTTAAATGGCATGAAGTCGGTGGATTTGCGGTCGAGCTTTCTTTCTCACCAAGTCGGGTGGGGTTCCCCCCCTGGCAGCGGTCGCCGACGTTTGCTGCTCCTATTGTAGTGGCGAGCGTGTGCTTCACGCGACATTCCGCGAATCGCCGAGCGACACCGCAGGCAACGCAGCTAGGGACAATTCCTGCTCCCAAATCTGGTCAGGAACTGCTAAAATAAGGGCACGCGGTGGTCCCCGACCAGCGTGCCCGCCTGTTGCATCCCGCCTGACGCATCTATCCGGAGCCAGCCCCATGCTCGCTCGAGGTTCGCAGTCGATCCTCTGTTTGCTCCTGCTGCTTGGCCTTGCCGGCGCCGCGGATCGAGTTTCCGCCGCCGAGGCCGTCAACAAAGCCGCTGCCGAAGCCGTCACCGTCGACTTCACCCGTGACATTCGTCCGCTGCTGTCGAACTCATGCTTCGCCTGCCACGGTCCCGACGAGGCCGACCGGCAGGCCGACCTGCGACTCGACGTCCGCGACGTGGCCGTCGATGAGATGGGTGTGATCGTGCCCGGCGATGCGGAGGGGAGTTCGCTCTTGGAACGGATCATGAGCACCGACCCTGACGAGCAGATGCCGCCGGCCGGCTCCTCCCAAGCGGCGCTCTCGCAGGACCAAATCGAAATGGTCCGACGCTGGATCGACGCGGGCGCCGAGTATGCCGAACATTGGGCCTACGAGAAGCCAACGCGTCCCGAGGTCCCCGAAGTCGCCGGCACGACAGGGGCCGCCGCGGCCGATCCCGTGAGTGAGATCGACGCCTTTGTCGCCCAGCGACTCGCCGGCGAAGGACTCGAGTTTTCTCCTGCGGCCGACCGTCGCACGCTGATCCGGCGGCTGAGCTTCGACCTGTTGGGATTGCCGCCGTCGCCCGAGGAGGTTCACGAGTTTGTGGCCGACGCGCGGCCCGATGCCTATGAGCGACTCGTCGATCGACTCTTGGCGTCGCCCCACTTCGGCGAACGGATGGCGATCGCCTGGCTCGATCTGGTTCGTTACGCCGACACCAACGGCATTCACGGCGACAATGTGCGACCGCACTCGCCCTATCGCGATTACGTCATCGCGGCCTTCAACGACAACAAGCCCTTCGATCGCTTTACGATCGAGCAACTGGCCGGCGACCTGCTTCCCGAGGCCACGATCGAAGAGAAGATCGCCTCGGGCTACAACCGTCTGAACATGACGACCCAGGAAGGCGGTGCCCAGCCGAAGGAATATCGTGCCAAGTACGCGGCCGATCGAGTGCGTAACGTGTCGAGCGTGTGGCTCGGTTCGACGCTGGCCTGCGCCGAGTGCCACGATCACAAGTACGATCCCTTCACCACGAAGGACTTTTACACGCTGGCCGCCTACTTCGCCGACATCAAGGAAACGGCCGTCGGCAAGCAGGAGCCGGTGCGCCTGCCGACGCCGGAGCAGCGGGTGCAAATCGATCGCCTCAACCAGCGCGTCGCCGAGGCCCGCAAGGTGCTCATGACGCAAACGCCCGAGCTCGACGCCGCTCAGGACGAATGGGAAGCGAAACTGGCCGCCCGCCGCGCCGACTGGCGGATTCTGCGGCCGACCCATGTCGCGTCGGCGGAGGGGGCCACGCTGACGGTGCAGAAAGACGGCTCGGTGTTGGCCAGCGGCACTTCGCCCGATGTCGACCTCTACACCGTCGAGTTCGAGACCGACCTGGCCGGCATCACCGCGTTTCGCTTCGAGATGCTCGCCGACGAGTCGCTGCCGAACAAGGGTCCCGGCCGTTCCTACAGCGGCAGCCTGGTGATCAACGAGATGGAAATGGTCGTCGTCCAGCACGACCCACGCGACAGGCAAGAACGGCACGAGCAACAGACCGCGGCGGACAGAGCGGTGACCGGAGCGGCGGACAGAGCGGTGACCGGAGCGGCGGACGGAGCGGCAGATGGCGAGGTGGAGCTGCCTCTCCAACTGCACAATCCCAGCGCCACGTACGAGGCGGGCGGCTACACGGCCGCGCACGCCATTGACGGCAAGGTCGAGGCGGTCGATCGCGGTTGGGCCATTGCCCCGCAGTTGAGCATCTCGCACGAGGGAGTCTTCCACACGCAAGGGCCGATCGGCGTCGACCTGGCCGCAGGCGAGAAGCTGAAGCTTCGTGTGCGGATTCATCAGAATCACGGCACGGAGCGAACGCTGGGGCGTTTTCGTTTTGCCGCCACCACTTCCGACCCCACCGACAAGGCCGTCCATGCCGGCGGCGTCGAGAAGCTCGCCAAGAACCTGGCCGACGCGTTGGCCACGCCCCGCGCCGAGCGCGACGAAGCGGCCGCCAAGATCGTCTCCACCTATTTTCGCGAAAACACTCCGGTGCTGGACGAGGCCCGCGCCTTCGTCGAGAAATGTGAAGCGGAGCGCGACCAGTTCCTCCGCCCGATTCCGCTGCTGCTGGTCAGCGAAGCGGTTGAGCCCCGCATGATGCGGGTCCTGCCGCGTGGCAATTGGCTCGACGACTCGGGCGAGGTTGTCTCGCCCGCGACGCCGGAGTTTCTCTTCTCGCTGGCTTCGCACGAGACGGCTTCGGCGCCGGACCCGCACGAAGTTTCAGGCGCGGAAGCTACCACGGAGCCTGGGTCCGACAATGACTCGGTCGCCGAGAGCGAAGCGGCCCCGCCACGGGCGACGCGGCTCGACCTGGCGCGCTGGCTGGTGCACGGCGACAATCCGCTCGTGTCCCGCGTGATGGTGAATCGACTCTGGAAGATCGCCTTCGGCACGGGGCTCGTGAAGACGGGCGAGGATTTTGGTTCCCAGGGGGCGCTGCCCACGCACCCTGAACTCTTGGATTATCTGGCGGTCGAGTATCGCGAGAGCGGTTGGGACACGAAGGCGCTGCTCAAGCGGATCGTGATGAGCCGCACCTATCGCCAGGCCTCGCTGGCCGACGCCGAGGCGCGACGCCGCGATCCGTTCAATGAACTGTTGGCCCGTCAGAGCCGTTTTCGTCTGGAGGCCGAAATGGTCCGTGACAACGCCCTGGCCGTGAGCGGACTTCTGGTACGCAAGATCGGCGGCCGCAGCGTGCGACCCTATCAGCCGGCCGGCTACTACGAGCACCTCAATTTTCCCAAGCGCCGTTACGACGCCGACCAAGGCGAATCGCAGTATCGTCGCGGCGTTTACACGCACTGGCAGCGCACGTTCCTGCACCCCGCCCTGAAGGCCTTTGACGCCCCCACGCGTGAAGAGTGTACGGCGAATCGCCCCCGCAGCAACACGCCGTTGGCGGCCCTGGTGTTGCTCAACGACCCCACGCACGTCGAGGCGGCCCGCGCCCTGGCCACGCGAATGTTGCAGCAAGGCGGTTCGACCGCGGAAGATCGCATCGCCTTCGCATTCCGACAAGTGCTGCAACGCGAGCCGAGCGAGCGCGAACGCGAAGTCGTCGCCCGCGTGACGCAACGGCACCTGGACAAGTATCGCGGCGATGAGGCGGCGGCCCGCCAGTTGGTGTCGATCGGCGACACGCCGGTGGCCGAGGACCTCGACCCGGTCGAGTTGGCCGCCTACACGTCGGCGGCGCGGATCATCATGAACCTGCACGAGACGATCACGCGCAACTAGAATCACGCCCCAACCCCGCCGAGGTTGCCCGATGACGCACCAGCAACTCCAGCAAGAAATCGCCCTGCGACTGGCCCGCCGCACGTTCTTGCGTCGCGGCACCATCGGCCTCGGCTCGGCCGCCCTGGCCGCGACCCTGGGATCGACGTTGCCGACCGGCACGTGCGTCGAGGCGGCCAGTAACGCCGCCGATCCGCTCCAACAGCCGCACTTCAAGCCGAAGGCGAAACGGATCATCTATCTCTGCATGGCCGGCGGACCCTCGCACCTGGAGACGTTCGACTACAAGCCGAAACTCGCCGAGATGCACGGCCAGCCGATGCCCGAGTCGTATACCAAGGGTCAGCCGATCGCGCAATTGCAAAACCAGAAGCTGGTCTGCTTCGGGCCGCAGCATCCCTTTCAGCGATACGGCGAGTCGGGCCAGCAGATCTGCCAGCTCTTTCCGCACCTCGGCGGCATCGCCGACAAGCTCTGCATCGTCAACTCGATGCGGACCGAGCAGATCAATCACGACCCGGCCCATACGTTCATGAACACCGGCACGTCGATTTCCGGCCGGCCGTCGTGGGGTTCGTGGATGCTCTACGGACTCGGCAGCGACAGCGACAACTTGCCCGGCTTCGTCGTGCTCACCTCGGTGGGGCAACACGGACAGGCCCAGCCGATCGCCGCGCGGCAGTGGCATAGCGGCTTTCTGCCGAGTCGGTATCAAGGCGTCGAATTTCGCTCCACAGGCGATCCGGTCCTCTACGTCGGCAATCCGCAGGGCGTCGACGCCGCGGCGCAGAACGACGTCGTCGAGGCGGTCAATGAACTGAACCGCGAGTACGATCAGGTCGTCGACGATCCGGAAATCGCCACCCGCATCGCCCAGTATGAACTGGCCTTCAAGATGCAAACGAGCGTGCCCGAGCTGATGGACGTCTCGGGCGAAACCCAGGCCACGCTCGACATGTACGGCACCGCGGGCGGAGACGGTTCGTTCGCGGCCAACTGTCTGCTGGCCCGACGACTCGCCGAGCGGGGTGTGCGTTTTATTCACCTTTATCATCGCGGTTGGGATCATCACGAAGGCATCAAGGGCAACGTCGCCGGCACGGCTCGCGAGGTCGATCAGGCCTCGGCGGCGCTGGTGAAGGATCTGGCCCAGCGCGGCATGCTCGACGAGACCCTGGTCATCTGGGGTGGCGAGTTCGGCCGCACCCCGATGGGCCAGGGCAGCGGTCGCGACCATCACATCAAGGGTTTCTCGATGTGGATGGCCGGCGGCGGCATCAAGCCGGGTGTCCGCTACGGAGCGACCGACGAGCTGGGCTACAATGCCGTCGACAACATCTTTCACGTGCACGACTTCCATGCCACGGCGTTGCACCTGATGGGGATCGATCACCTGCGCTTGACCTATCGCTTCCAGGGTCGCGACTTCCGTCTGACGGACGTCCACGGTAACGTGATCGAAGACGTCCTGGCCTGATCGTCCTGGCCGAATCGTCCTGGCCTGACGAGGGCCCGTCGCGCGACGCCTCCGTGCCCGCCCCGCCTGCTTACATTCACGCCCACTCGCACCCCCAGCACGCGCAGGACACCCGCCCCCATGGCCGAACCGATCCGCGGGATTTTCGTTCCGAATGTCGTGCCGCTCGACGAGGCGGGCCGCATCGACGAAGACGAACTCTGCCGCAGTGTCGATTGGCTCATCGACCACGGCGTCCACGGCCTCTATCCCAACGGCTCGACGAGCGAGTTCACCCGCTTCACTCCGGAAGAGCGACGGCGAATCAACGAGCTGGTCTGTCGCCAGGCGGCGGGCCGCGCGACGGTGCTCGCCGGCGGGGCCGAAGCCAACGTTCGCGAGACGCTGGCCGCCTGCGAAGCCTGTGCGGGCTTCGGCGCGCGGGCGGTGGCCATCGTGGCGCCGTTCTACTATCGCCTCGGACAGGAGGCGATTTACGCCTACTTTCGCGAGATCGCCGAACAGACGCCGATCGACATCACGCTCTACAACATCCCGATCTTTGCCTCGCCGATCGAGATCGACACGATTCGCCGCCTCGCGCAGTTCGACCGCATCGTGGCCATCAAAGATTCCTCGGGCGACATCGCCGCGATGAGTCGCATGATTGCCGCTGTCCGCCCCGAGCGCGAGGACTTCGTCTGCCTGAGCGGGTGGGAGCCCGGTCTGCTGCCCAGCATGTTGCTCGGCGCGGTGGGTGGCACGCACGCGAGTGCCAATGTCGTTCCGGAATTGGTACGCCGCGTTTACGATCTGGCCGCCACGGGCGACTTCCAGGCCGCGCTGCCGGCGCACTTCGCCCTGGTCGAATTTTTCGACACGCTGCTCGCAGTTGGCGAGTTTCCTCACGGTTTTCGCGTCGCCGCGGAGCTACGCGGCCTGCGCATCGGACCGTCGCGTCAGCCGCAGGGAACTGCGATTGGTCCCCAAGAGCGCGAGCGACTCTCTCAGGCCATCGATCGGGCACTCACCGCGATCAGCTAGCCAGGGTGGGCAAGGCTAGTTCGCCCACTCTTACCCCTCTACCGTGCCGGCCCTTCTTTTCGCGTCGGTCGCGACACTCAGCCGTTTTGTGACGTATAATTCCGTGGGTCCGGGGCACGACGAGCCGAAGGCCGCGTTTCAACGCATAGGATTTGACAACATGAGGTTTGCTCCAGGCCTGGCGCGGGTCGCCGCGCTGGCGATCTGTCTGTTGGTTGGTTGCGAGGAGGAACAGCAGCCGACAACGAACAAGTACAGTGATGCCAAGGCAGAACGCCGCGTCCAAAACTATCTGCTCTCCCAGTCGAAACTCGGTGGCTGGCCGCGGGGGGTCGATCTCGGCCACAAGGCCTACACCGAGCGCGAGCGCGACATCTTCCGCCGACGCTATTCGTTGCGGGCCAAGCCCGGCTCGCGTCAGGAAGACACCAACGTCGACGCCACCTTGCTCGAACGGACGACGACCGACAAGATCCGCGAACTCGCCGCGCTCTACGTCGCCCTGGGAGAACAAGACGCCGACCTGGCGGGCGGTGTCGAGCGGGGAGTCGCTTACCTGCTCCGTGCCGAGAATCGCACCGGCTGCTTTCCGGCCTTCTATCCCGAGCCGTCGTTCACGCGCCGCTGGCACGAGAACGTCCTGCTCACCGAAGACGTCACCTTTGCCACGGTCGAGCTGCTCGAGGACGTAGCCGCCGGCCGCGAACCGTTCCAGTGGATGGACCAGTACTTCCGCAAGGTGGCCGGCGACGCGGTCGCGCGGTTTCGAACCGCTCTGGTCAAGATGCAGGTGAAGGTCCGTGGCGATCGCGTACTGCCCGTGATCGCTACCGAAGGGGAACGCACCGGCTGGTCCGATCGCCATCACCGCAAGACGCTTTCCCCGGCTTGGGGTCGCGATTTCCAGCCGCGCTCGCTCTCGCCAACCGCGACGCGCTTGGCCGTGCGTTGGCTGATGAAGCGTGACGACCCAACCGAATCGGAGAAGGAAGCCATTCGTGCCGCCGTCGCCTGGCTGCACGGACGTCAGACGCGACCGGCCACGCGCGAAGACGGCCCGCGCGACCACTGGGCGACCTGTGTCGAATTGGTCACGAACCGGCCTATCTTCGGCGACTACGTCGGTTATGCCGGCGATCAGTTCGAGCTGGTCGACCACGTCTTCTATCGCTGGGAGGACCTTTCGGAAGAAAGCCGGAAGGAACAAGTCTGGTTCGTCCCCGTCGACACGGAGCTCTTCACCACCGACTACCCCGCCTGGCGGGCCAAGCACGACCCGGAGGTCGACGTGCTGGCCGACACCGATGCCGACGGACTGCTCGATCGTTGGGAAGCGATCTACGGGCTCGATCCGACCGATGCTTCCGACGGAACGGCCGATTCTGACGCCGACGGCATCTCGAACCTCGACGAGTACTACGCCGACACGCACCCCACGATTTCGATTCAGGCGCCCGAGAGTCGCTTCTTCCCCAACACGCAAGTCACGATTACCACGATCGGGGGCGACACGGCGGAGGTCTTCTACTCGGTCGACGGCAGCCCGCCGGGCCGCCAGACCCGCCGCTATCGCAAACCGATTCGCATCAACGACACCCTCGCATTTCGGGCCACGGCCTTCGTTGGGGAAAAGCAGCTACCGGTGGAGGAGGCCCAGTTCGAGCTCGTCCGCCGCATGCACCACTTGCCGCTCGACGGCAGCCACCCTTCGTCGCCCATCGCCGACATGGTCATGATGCAACAGGCTCACTTCGCCAGCAGCGAGCGACAGGAGCTCGAGTGGGTCCCCGGAGCCGTGGGCAACGCCCTGCAGCTCAACGGCCGCGAAGGCTACATCTCGTTCACCTCCGAGCTGCTCGACTCGCACGAGGGCGCGGTCGCCTTGTGGGTTCGCCTCGATCGACGCGACGGCAAGCGATACATCTTCAATGCCTTCCGCCTGCCGCGCAATCGAATCGAACTCTATTCGAGTAGCGGCAAGTTGGCCGTCCGCTTCGGCGAACTCGACCCCGCCTACCTGGGCGAGAAGCTCGATTCGAACGTCTGGACGCACCTGGTACTCAATTGGAACCGGGGCGACTTCGAGGTCTACCGCGACGGCGAGCTCGCCCATCGCGGCAAGTACAAGGACTTCCAGGCCAAGGGCGCCCTGATTGCCCTGGGCGGCTACTTCAAGGACAAGACGCAGACCTTCTCGGGCAGCCTCGACGACGTGCACATCTACAATCGTGCCGTCACGGCCGACGAGGTCCGCAAGCTCTACGAGCGTGCGCAGGCCGCCGGCGATGGCCGTCCCCAACGGCGGGCCGCGCGGCAGAATTATTGAGCCCTGCGCAGCCAATGAACCAGGCCGACCAGCGGGAGGCCGGCA